>ENA-ORXF01000390-ORXF01000390.1-marine-metagenome-genome-assembly--contig:-NODE-390-length-32846-cov-9.747109_pt1 | contig 32846 bp, 34 predicted proteins | sample MGYA00237864_ERZ511476 | MGnify/ENA primary metagenome ERZ511476 (study PRJEB26306, sample SAMN06343908) | marine metagenome | isolation source: coastal waters | place: Atlantic Ocean: West Antarctic...
AGTGAAATTGCAGAAGTAATTGTTGTTGCTCCAAGTGAGAATAAGTCTGCAGCAAGTAGCTCATTAACTCTTGGAAGACCACTTAAGCCGATTCAAATTGAGAAAAATATTTATGCAATAGATGCAACGCCAACTGATTGTGTTCATTTGGCGTTGTGTGGTTTTATACAAGAAACAATTGATTTAGTAGTGACTGGCATTAATTTTGGGGCAAACCTTGGGGATGATACTATTTATTCAGGAACTGTTGCTGGAGCTATTGAGGGGCGATTTTTAGGGCTACCATCAATTGCAATGTCTTTAGCTAGCTGGGAGTGTAATTACTTCGAGACAGCTGGTGAAATTGCTAAAATAATAGTTACCCAAATTGATAAATCGAAATTATCTTCAACTACGATACTCAATGTCAATGTTCCAGATATTCCTCTTAGCGAAATTAAAGGTATTAAAAGTACTCGCCTAGGGAGCAGGCATAAATCTGAACCAAGCATTAAGGATCCAAAGGATCCATCCCTCTATTTGATTGGTGAAAATGGGAAAGAAGCTGATAATTCAGAAGGTACAGATTTTCATGCGATTGCTAATAACTTTGTTTCGGTCACCCCTCTTCAGATTGATACAACTAGGCACTCTGAAGTAAAGAGAGTGAATGACTGGCTTCAAAAAATGGATTATTGATTCCAGGTATCTCTGAGTCCAACTGTTTTATTAAATACTAGTTCTTCACACTTACTATCTCTACAAAAGTACCCCTCACGTTCAAATTGGTAAGTTATTTCAGCTCTTGCATTTAATAAATTTGGCTCTACAAATCCATTTTTTATCTCAAGAGAGTTTGGATTAATTGAAGATGATAAATCATCAAGATTAGCTAGATTTGATTCTAAAAAAAGGCGATCGTATATTCTAAATTCAGCGCTAAGAGCATTGCTAGACTCAACAAAATGAATAACACCCCTTACCTTTCTACCATCAGATGGATTTTTTCCTAAAGTATCAGAATCATAAGTGCAGTAAATAGTTGTAATATTTCCATCTTTATCACTATCAAATCGAATTGCTTTGACGATATATGAATTTCTTAGGCGAACCTCTTTATTTATTGCTAAGCGCTTATACTTATTATTTGGTGATACTTTTTTAAAGTCATCTTTATCAATATATATCTCCCGACTAAAGAAAATTTCTCTAGTTCCCATCTCTTTATTTTGAGGGTGGATAGGTGCCTTGATAGATTCAATTTTACCTTTAGGATAATTTTCAATTACTAATTTAATGGGATTCATTACAGCCATTGAACGAGGAGCAATAATATTGAGATCATCTCTAATTGAAGATTCTAAGATTGAAATATCTGTCAGGCTATTAACTTTTGAAACTCCAATTCGTTCACAGAAGTCTTTTATTGAAGCTGCCGTATATCCTCTTCTTCGGAGTCCTGAAATAGTCGGCATCCTAGGATCATCCCAGCTATTCACATGATTGTTATCTACTAAGAGTTTTAACTTTCTTTTTGATGTTGTTGCAAACTCAAGATTTAAGCGAGAAAACTCGTATTGATGAGGTCTATTAGGTATATTAAATTCATCCAAATTTTCTAGTGTCCAATCATAAATTTGACGATTATCCTGAAATTCTAGGGTACATATAGAGTGAGTAACACCTTCAATAGCATCACCTAGGCAGTGTGCAAAGTCATACATTGGGTAAATACACCAGTCATCATTGGTTTGATGGTGTGTTTCAAACCTTATTCGATATAGAGTTGGATCACGCATACACATAAAGCTTGAAGACATGTCAATTTTGGCTCTTAATACGCAATCACCTTCTTTAAATGCCCCTGCTTTCATTTGTCTAAAAAGAGTTAAATTTTCATCAACATTCGTATTTCGATATGGACTATTCTCCCCAGACTCTTTGAGAGTTCCTCGGTATTTACGAGTTTCCTCCACACTTAAAAAACATACATAAGCTAGACCTTTAGAGATTAGCTCTTCAGCACATTTATAAAATTTATTAAAATAACTTGAGCTAAATTTAACTTCACCATTCCAATTAAATCCCAGCCACTCAACATCTTTTTTAATAGAATTTACATATTCAATATCTTCTTTAGAGGGATTGGTATCATCAAATCTTAAGTTACAGTAACCGTTGTAGTCACTTGCAGTTCCAAAATTTAAGCAAATCGACTTTGCATGGCCAATATGAAGGTAGCCATTGGGCTCTGGTGGAAAACGTGTTTTGATAAGAGTATATTTTCCAGATGCAATATCTTTAGTAATGACATTACGAATAAAATTTGTAGATTTTTCTTCTTTATTTTGAGAATTCATTCGAATCAATTCTTAGGATAATTTAAGCTTAAAGAATTATATCATTAAATGCTTAATTTAATATGTAGCGCTTATAAAGTGAATGATGTTATAAAATAGTTTTATGAAAATAGCTATAGTAAAACTTTCTGCTTTAGGTGATATTATTCATGCAATGGTTGTTTTGCAGTTTATTAAAAAATATAACCCAGAAATTTTGATTGATTGGGTAGTTGAAGAAAACTATAAACAACTTTTGGAATATCATCCTGAGGTAAATAAAGTACACACAGTTAACTTAAAAAAAGCTAAAAATCAAATGTCACTTAGTCTAGTTTTAGATGATTATAGAAAACTTAGAAAACTTGAAGTTTATGATTTGGTTATTGATATGCAGGGTTTAATAAAATCTGCCATCTTGTCAAGAATCATACCTTCTAAAATTACCTATGGTTTTAATAGAGCTTCAGCAAGAGAAAAAATTGCATCATTTTTTTACACAAAGACTTTTAAGATAGGGTATGAAGAAAATGTTATCAAGCGAAACTTTGAACTTATTAACTTTGCGTTAAAGCTCCCATATAATTTTGTAGACCTCCAATATAAATTGCCTTTCATGTTTTCTAGTCAAACATATAAATACTTAGGGTTATCAAATTCAAAAAAGAATGTTTTGATCATACCTGGAGCATCTCATGCAACCAAACTATACCCAGTTAATAAAATAGCAAGATTAAGCAAATTATTAGATGCTAAGATTATTATTATTTGGGGAAGTGTTAGTGAAAGATTATTAGCGGAAGAGATTAAAACATTAAATCCCAAAGTTATAATTACGGATCAATTATCTCTAGATCAATTAATATCTCTAGTTGGGCAGGTTGATCTAGTTGTAGGGCCTGATACAGGGCCAACTCATCTGGCTTGGGCATCTAATATTCCATCCGTTACTCTTTTTGGCCCAACACCAGGTTATAGAAATACATTACCTTCGGAAAAAAATAAAATTATCGAGTCAAAATCAAATGTAAATCCATTAAAGATAGATAGAAAAGATTATTCTATTCAAGAAATAAAGGTTGAGGAAGTTTTTAAGGCTGCTAATAGTTTATTAAATGAAAAAATTAATTAATATTTGATTGCTTGATGAATACTTTTAATAGAGTCAAGGATAAACTTTGAATTTGAGTTTAACTCATCTATTTCGTGCCCACTCTTCACTAAAATTGTATTTATTATTCCAGCGTTATTAGCTGCCTGAATGTCATTTTCTCTATCTCCAATCATCCAAGAGTTTTCCATATCAATATTATGTTTAGTCTTAGCCGATAGAAGCATGCCTGGTTTTGGTTTTCTGCAGTCACAAAAGTCACTTGGTAGGTGTGGGCAATGAATTACATCTAATATATCTATATTATTATTATTAAATTGGCTTAACATCCATTTAGTTATTTTTTGAAAGTCACTCTCAGTGTAATAACCACGTGAAATTCCAGATTGATTTGTAGTGATAATGATTTTATAGTTTAGGCTTTCAAGATATTGACAAGCTTCGAATACGCCATTAATGAATTCAAAGTCATCTATCTTATGTAGATAGTTTACTTCTTTATTTATTACACCATCACGATCTAGGAAAATAGTTTTTATAGGCATAAATTAAGGTGAGTATAATCCATTGTCATAATAAATGATTATTGTAAAGGATTCTAATGTTAGAAAGTTTTGATTTAGACAAGACATATCAGTATTTATTGATTTCTCTGGCATTTCTTATGCCTTTAACTGTTGCTGGAGCTAATATAATTATTATTATTATTTGTTTTTTATGGTTATTTTCTGGAGATTACAAAGCTAAATATAATCAAATAATAAGTAGCAAGCTTATGATTGCCTCTATAGTATTTTATTGTCTACATGTTATTGGCATGCTTTGGACAGAAGATCTTATGTGGGGTTTTCACATTCTTCATAAAATGTGGTATTTTTTATTACTATTTCCAATTCTTTTTAACATTGTCCAAAGAAAATATATCACATATTATATCTTTGCATTTTTGTTAGCTATTGCGTTGACAGAAATCGTCTCATATTTAGTGTGGTTTGAGATTATTCCCCCCTTTAAAAATGCAACTGTTGATAACCCTACTCCATTTATGAGTCATATTTCTTACAATCCAATATTATCATTTGCCATATATCTGGTTCTTCATGAAATATTTTTAAACAAAAAATTGACAAATTTAGTATTCTTATTCTATAGTTTTTTTGCGATTAGCATGACAATTAACATGTTTATTACTGGAGGACGAGCAGGGCAGGTTGGTTTTTTTGTAATATTATCAATACTAATTATTCAGATCTTTGATAAACAAAGAATTAAATCATTATTGGTAATTTTTATAATGATTCCTTCAATTTTCATTTCGGCTTATCTAACAAGTGATCTTTTTCAAGAAAGGGTTAATTCAGCAATAAAAGAAATATCAAAGCCTATGATTGACAGTAAACATCTTACCTCTGTTGGTTTAAGAATTCATTTTGCTAAGAATTCATTTGCAGTAGTAAAGGAAAATCCAATAATTGGAGTTGGTACAGGAGATTTTCCTACTGAATACAAAAAAATTAATCAAATAAATACACCGAAATTGCTAAATTCGACTAATCCACATAATATGTACACTTTGATTACAGTGCAACTGGGCTTATTTGGTCTTTTTAGTATGCTAAGTATTTTTTATTATCAAATAAAACTCTCATATAATTCTTCAAATAAATTTATTCGAGATCTTGGAATTACACTTCCCCTACTATTCTTAGTTATGATGTTAAGTGACTCTTATCTTTTGGGGCATTACACAACCTTGATGTACGTATTTTTTAGCTCTTTTTTATACAAAGATTTTGAAAAATCCTAAAAAAATTTTAATTATTATTCAACGCTCTAATGGGGATGTATTACTCAGTCAAACCTTGATTAGTGCTCTGTATGAGTATTACAAATCAGCCCAGATTGACCTGCTTGTTAATGTCGATACTTTGTCTGTTGCTCAGTTGTTGCCGAATATTAATTTCATCCATACATTTTCATATAAAAAGAAAAGTGAAAACCGTTGGAAACAAGAAAAAAACATTATCGCTTCTGTGTTCAGAAAGTATGATTTGAGCATTAACCTTACCGCAAGCGATCGCAGTGTCCTTTACGCCATATTTGCAAGCAAGAATTCAATCAGTGCAATTGAAAAAGACAACAGTAAATCATGGTGGAAAAAGTCACTCTTGACTCATTATTATTATTTTGACACAACTAAACACATCCTCCTTAATAACTTAGAGCCTTTAAATTTCCTCAAGATTAAGCACACCAACATTCTGGGTAAACCTAAAGTATCTGAAGTGACCATTGCTAGAATAAAAAATAAATTAGATAAAAAAGGCATCAAAGATTTTGTTATTTTTCATCCCTCTGCACAATACAACTACAAGATATATCCCCAGCACTTAAGGCATGAATTGCTTGCTCGGCTAAGTAGTTTGGATATTGGCGTGGTGATTACTGGTAGCAACAATCAAATCGATACTGCAATAAAAAATCAACTTCCTGCCTTGCCTAATGTTTTCGATTTGATAGGTGAGACGACTTTAGAAGAGTATTTTGCATTAAGTGAATTATCTTTGGTTTATATTGGTATGGATACACTCAATATGCACATTGCCGCCGCTCAAAACAAGCGTATTTTTGCTATTTTTGGCCCAACTAATTTACGCATGTGGTCTCCTTGGTCTAATCAACTACAAAAATCAGCTTCCGAAGACATGCCCATACAAAATTATGGAAATATTACCATTTTCCAAGCAAATATTCCCTGTGTTGCCTGTGGCAATGCTGGTTGTGATAATGAACACGGAAAAAGTGAGTGCTTAGATCATATCAGTCCTCAGATGGTTTTCAATGAAGTCAAGAATTGGTATACAAATGTTCGGCTTTGAAAAAACCTACACCTTTCCATTTAAGTATGATATCCCAAGTTACACTCAAGTTTTCTTAGAGGAGGCATCTGTTATTAAACGCTGGGTGAAATTTATTAAGCGCTCCCTATATTTGAATCTAAAGCGACAAAAATCCCTTGAGATTCGCAATATTCTCCCTGAGCATAGAAGCATTCTTTGGATTAATATTTCCGCACCCAGTTTAGGTGACAGTTTAATGGATTTATCCAGTAGAGTTCTATTGAGGGGCAGAAAGGTAGACCTATTCACAGATAAAAAAAACGCAAGTCTTTATCAAAATGATTCCGTATTTTCAAGAATTTTCACTTGCAAAACTGAGGTCACTCAACATAAATACGATTTGGTTATTATTGACTCATTTAGTACCAGGAGTATCGACATTAAAACTAACATATTGCCGTTGAATCCTTTTGTTGGGATGTTCGGATATTACAATGGACCGGAAGTTAATCGCGTTCTTTTTAGCTTTCACCAAATGAATCATTTATTAGGGCATGTTAAAAGTGAAACTGAAACTAATAAAATTGCTAAGGTTTCAATGACTATAGCCATTGATGACCAGAATATTGTGAAAAAAACAGAGCTCCCAGACAACTATATTGCAATTGCACTTGGCGGTGAGTGGGCCTACAGAACCTATAATCAATGGAATAAGGTAGTTGATAAATTAATCACCCAAGACAATAAATTAAATATAGTTTTAATCGGCTCAGGAAATGCAAAAAAGGCCGCAACAATATTATTGGATAATTTTTCTCAAGGCAATATTTTCGACTGCGTGGCTAAATTTAGTTTTAACCAGACGGCTCAAATCATCAAGCAAGCCAAAATCTTACTATCTTGTGATGGTGGCCTTATGCATGCAGCCAATGCTGTTAATACGCCTATTGTCCCTCTGTTTGCTAGGCTAGCCCCAAAAATGCAGTTGACTAATTCTAGTTGCGCCTTTCCTCTGTTGGATAAAAATAACGTAAACAACATTCCAGTTGATGATATTCTAAATAAGTATTATGAAGCTTCTAGTTTCGTTGATAATCATCCTCAAAGCGAATAATGTCGTCTTCACCCAAATAACTTCCTGTTTGTATTTCGATAATTTCTAAAGGTATGTCTTGATGATTTTCGAGTCGATGAATTGAGCCTTGTGGAATATAGGTTGATTGATTTTCTACTAATTCAAATATCTTGTCACCACATGTAACGAGAGCAACTCCTTTAACAACAACCCAGTGTTCAGCGCGGTATTTATGTTTTTGTAAAGATAATTTTGCCCCAGAATTAACAACAATACGTTTCACTTGGAAGCCTTCCCCACTATCGACTAAGTCATAGTAACCCCAAGGTCTAAATACTTTTCGATGGCTATCTACTTCACTGCGCTTATCATTGTTTAGTCTTGCAACAATTTTTTTTATATTATGAGTTTGTTGTTTGTCCGCAACTAGCAGAGCATCCTGGGTATCAACAATCACTAGATTGGAAACACCAATTACTGAAACCAAGCGATTTGAACTGTAGGTATAGGTGTTATTTACATCCTCAAGAAAAACATCACCCTTACTGACATTATCATTGTTGTCTTTGGTTTTAATATCCCATAATGACGACCAAGAGCCAACATCACTCCAGTTCGCATCAAGAGGAACTACGACGCCATTTTTGGTGTGCTCCATAACAGCATAATCAATCGACTCATTTGGACATTGATGGAATGCATCATTGTCTATACGAATAAAATCTGAATCTATATTTTTGGTTGTGCAAGATTTTTTACAAGCAGATAATATCTCTGGTTCAAATTTTTCTAATTCGCTAAGAAAGACAGAGGCTTTAAACATAAACATACCACTATTCCATAAGTAATTACCAGAATCTAAGTATTTTTTTGCATTTTTTTGGCTGGGTTTTTCCGTAAATGATTTAATGCTGTAATAATCGTCTGTATTATTTATGTTAGCTTCTATATAGCCATAGCCAGTTTCTGCTTTGTCAGGCACAATACCAAAAGTAATGAGTTTATTATTCTCTGCTAGCTCACTAGCAATTGTGATTGATTGATGAAAAGCCTCAATATTTTTGATTAAATGGTCAGCCGATAGTACTAGTAATATCGGATCTTCACCTTTATTAATAAATTGTAACGCGGCTAGAGCAACAGCTGGAGCGGTATTTCTGCCTTCAGGCTCTAGAATGATGCCCTTTGTTTTTTTACCTATTTCACGAAGTTGCTCTGCAGCCAAAAAACGATGCTCTTCATTACAAATGATGAGTGGCTCAGCTACATCTTTGGGCAATCTAAGAATAGTATCTTGAAAAAGCGTCGTCTCGTTCACCAAATTGATAAACTGCTTTGGATGAAGTTTTCTTGATAGTGGCCAAAGTCTTGTGCCACTGCCACCAGATAGAATTATGGGAACAATCATTGCTTAGGTTTATGTATGGGTTTAACACTTGGCACTTTCCAATTAGCTTGTGCTTCGGTTAATTTAATATAGCGATAAAATGTACCTTCAAAGTTACCAAAGGCAATAACAAATCCGGGTCCACCATCTAAAAAGCCAAGTTTGAATATATAGTGTTTGATAAAAGACCAAAAACCATGTAAAAAAGCCTTAAAAACCCCGCCAGTTTTTCCTTTGTCTTGTAATTTTTCAACGCCCAATGTTGAATAACGATTCGCTTTGTGAATAACTTCTTCAGTGTTTTTAAAAGGGAACTGCCAAATAATATTGGATATAACGCCAATCTTTTTATCGCTGTGGCTTACAAAGCCTTCATGCACAGGTTTTAAGTCGTAACTCATCTTACCATTTCTAAAGAGTTGTGGCTGTCTAAAATTTGGATACCAGCCTGAATGCTTAATCCACCGACCCATAAAATAGTTTTTCCGAGGCACTCGATAAATATCGAGTGGGGCATTTTCAATCAGCGCGAGTATTTCATCACGTACCTCCTCAGTGCAGCGTTCATCAGAATCCAAGCTAAAAATCCACTCTCCATTGCAATGTGAAATTGCCTTATTTCTTAAATCACCATATCCCTCAAATGGGATATGCACAACTTTAGCGCCGAGTTCTTCTGCAATTTCACTTGTGCCATCCGTGCTATGTGAATCGACAACAATAATTTCATCAGCCCAAAGGACGCTGTTAATGCAATCACGTATTTTTTCTGCCTCGTTATAGGCAATAATGTAGGCTGAAATTTTCATGGTTCAGTATTATAAGCTAAATTTATGTGGTTAAATGTTACCCAATTATTAGGGGTTTAAACACACTAAATGCGCTTAAGTCTAATCATAACAACTTATAATCGGCCCGATGCATTATTGCTCGTTTTGCGCAGTATCGAAGGACAAATAACACTGCCTTATGAGGTTATTATCGCTGATGATGGCAGTACGAACGACACTAAAGAAGTTGTTACTAGTTTTCAGGAAAAGTCTGACATACGTGTTATCCATTCATGGCAAGAAGACAGCGGATTTAGAGCGGCAAGATCAAGAAATAAAGCCATATCAAAGTCAAATGGTGATTATATTGTTTTGATTGATGGTGATATGATTCTGCACCCTGAATTTATCAATGATCATATTAATAACGCTCAACCAAGCTACTTTGTGCAGGGTTCCCGAGTGTTATTAACACAAGATAACACGAAGCAAGCTCTTGATCAACAAAAGATAAATTTTTCATTGTTATCTAATGGATTACAAAACAGAAAAAATGCCATTCATTCAAATAGTCTATCATCATTGTTTTCGAATAAAAAGAATACGTTGCGTGGTATAAAATCTTGCAACTTGGCATTTTTTAAGCAAGATTGTATCTCTGTTAATGGCTTTAATAATGAGTTTGAAGGTTGGGGTAGAGAAGATAGTGAATTCATCATGCGTCTTTTGAATAGCGGTATTAATCGTAAGAACGTTCGTTTTAATGCGATACAGTTTCACCTCTGGCACAACGAAAATAAAAGAGATTCCTTAGAAAAAAATGAAGCAATACTTCAAAATACCATTAATAATCAAACTAAATGGTGTGATAGTGGATTAAAAAAGTTTTTATGAGTGTTAATTCAATACTAAAGTCCTATTTTTTAAAGCTTATTAGTAATCAAAAAACTAGGCCATTAAATCTTAATGAATCTCCAAGATTTTTAATACTAATGAATCAAAATATTGGTGATATGATTGTTACTAAAATTTCTGAATTGATTTCATTGCATATCAAAAAAGATTTGTAATATTTAAATGAAAAAAAATAAAAAAATAAAAGCTTATTTATTAAAGTTGCTAACAAATAAGCAAAAAAATTTATTTGATATAAAAAAATCAAAAAGTGTTTTGATTTTAAAATATGACAGAATAGGCGATATGGTTGTATCAACGCCAATATTTAGAGAGCTAAAAATAGCATATCCAAATATAAGTATCTCTGTTCTGGCAAGCAAAGCAAATAAAGATGTAATTAAAAACAATCCTTATATTGATAAAATATATACAAATTATAAAAATAATGTCTTTAATGATTTGCCAACTTTACTTAAGTTGAGAAAGAAAAACTTTGATGTCTGTATCGAATTGGAGCATTCGGTAATTCCTCATGCTATTTTTAGATTAAAAATAATAAACCCTAAAAAAATTATTTCCATTCATAAAGATGGAAGATATGGAGTTAAAGGTAGTGAATTAAAGCTGTATGATTATTTTACAAAAAAAGATAAAAATAGTCATTTTGGTAAAATTTGGTTAGATACTTTAATTTTTTTTGGAGTCAGACCTAGGTCAAGAAGTTACGATTTTTTTCTTGGTAATGCTGAGAGAGATAAAGCTAAAAGCTTTATTGACTCCCTAGGTAAAAAAATAAAAATAGGAATCAATACAGAGGGCTCTTTTCCAGAAAAAAGTATACAAAAAAAAGAACTGAAGAAAATATGTATGGGTTTGTATAATAACTTTAATAATATCCAAATTGTAATATTTGTAACTCCTAAAAAATTATTAGAGAAGACAGAAATGACTACGTCATTAGGGTTAGATTATGTGATTCCTTCATATAGCACAGAGACAATTATTGATGCTGCGGCTTTGATTGAGCAATTAGACTTAATTATCAGTCCAGATACATCTCTAGTTCATATTGCCTCATCTTTTGATAAGCCAATAGTATCAATTCATGAAAATAATAAAGATAGTTTTCGATTGTGGTCTCCGACTTCAACTCTGAGTAGAACCATCTTTGCTTCCAGCAGTTATGGCCTTGAAAATTACAGTGTTGATGATATTGTTGATTCAGCTTGTGATTTTCTGAAAATTATAGAGATGAAATTATGAAAATAATGGGAACAAAGTATTGTGGGCATGACAGTGCATTATGTTTACTAGATACTAATGAAAAAAACATCTTTGCAATGAGCACTGAGAGGGTTACGCGAATTAAACATGACCAGCTTGATATAACACCAATACTTGAGAAATTTAAATTTTCAAGAATTGATTATGTAGCTCACTCATACAGTGACTTTGAAGATAAAGCCCAGGATGGAGAATTAAGAGAGAAGATGATTTATAACAAAGATATTGAAAAAGCCTTAAGAATTATTATTAAACCTAGTTATATTCAAGATTTAAATATAAGTAGGATTAAAAAAAATATGGCTATTTTTAGAGCTTTATTTACAGATTTTTCTGCCGTGAAAAGCTATTATTCTGCAAAATTTAAAAGATCTTTAGTTAATGAGACTCCAGAGGGTAATAAAAAAGCTTTTGTCGAATACATAAAAATTAATTTTAAAAAATTTGGACTAAGGCCCAAAAAAGTATTATTTTATGAGCACCATTTATGCCATGCAATTCCCTCATATTACCTCTCACCTTTTAATGGTGAGAAAGTAATTGCAATGACAATAGATGGTCAAGGAGATGGCTTCTTTAGTAAAATTTATTTTTTTGAAGGTACTAAAAGCTTTAAATTAATTGGTCAATCTTCTGCTGATTTTATTGGAGGAGGAGATAGGTTTTTATCTATTGGGCGCATTTATAATTTATTCACGCAAGCAATGGACCTACGCCCTAATAGTGATGAAGGAAAAGTTGAGGCTTTAGCGGCCTTTGGAAGTGCTGATAAAGATTTACTTACTCTTTTAAATAATGCGACTAATATTGATAAGAATTCCTTAAGTATTGAGTTTGATATTCAGAAAATTCAATATTTTTATGATATAGAATGGCTGAAGAATCAAAGGCAAAAAATAGGTGATGAAAATTTTTGTGCCACAGTTCAAAGTTACCTCGAAGATACTGTAGTAGATTACTTAAATGCTGTCTATAAAAAATACCCAATTAATAATCTATGCCTTTCAGGTGGAGTTGCAGCCAATATTATCATGAGTCTTCAAATTTATGAGCGAACTAACTTTAAAAATATTTATGTATTGCCACCGATGGGAGATGAGGGTCTTGCAATTGGAAGTGCGATACTAGCTGCAATTGATTTAGATCAGGATGTTGCCTGGTTAAGAGACTTTAAAATGCCTTATTTTGGCGACTCTTATACTCGTGAAGAAGTGAAACTTGCTCTTCAAAAATTCAATAATATCAGTTTTGAAGATGTAGAAAAAAATTGGCCAGAGGAGGCTGCAAAATCAGTTGCAAAAGGTAAGATTTGCGCCCTCTTTCATGGAAGAATGGAATTTGGTCCAAGAGCTTTAGGTAATCGTTCGATTGTCGCAGACCCAGGTCAAGATAATATTCGCCAAAGAATTAATTCAACAGTTAAAAGACGTCCAAGCTACCAACCATTTTGCCCTTCAATTCTTGAAGAGGATAGAGTAAGGCTTTTTAAGGATAGTTTTGCGCATAAACATATGGCAATTGCATTTAGAATGAAGGAAGAGTTTATTTCAGACTTACCTTGCGCAGTTCACGTTGACGGAACTGCCAGGCCTCAGTTTGTTGAAGAAGAAGATAATCCAAATTATTATAGATATTTAAAAGCTTTAAAAGAATTAACAGGTTATGGTGTCAGCTTGAATACTTCTTTCAATTTACATGGAAGGACTATAGTCCGAACACCTCACGATGCTGTAGTAGATTTTATTGATTGTAATATAGATGAGCTTTATATTGAGGGATTTAGAGTAAAAAGGCAATGATATGAGTAGTAAAAAACTAAAGTATTTAATAAAATCAAAATCTATTGAGTTTGCAAAAAATATTGAAGATAAAAGTTACCGAATAAGTTCACTAAATTGGAATAACATTAAAGTTCACTATAGAACAGGTTCAAGTGACATGGTGTTGATTTATGAAATACTATTAAAATCAAAGTATAAAAAAGAATATTATTTTCCAGAAGGTCTAAAGCCTATGGTTATTTTTGATATTGGTGGTAATATTGGAATAACTGCTATATATTTAGCAAGCATCTTTCCTGATGCGATGATTTATACATTTGAGCCATTGAAGGAAAATTTTGAAATACTGAAATTAAATGCCTCACAATTCAAAAATATTAAAGTTTTTAATGTTGGTCTGGGTGCTAAAAATGGAAGTTTTAAGGTTTATTTAAGCGAGGACCATGAAAATTTTGGAGGAGCATCATTTTATTCCGAAGTTGAAGGGAGTTTGAGTAAATCTTTCTCAGAATGTGAGGTGAAAAATGTTAATGACGTTGTTGACCATCTTGATATTAATTCTATAGATCTAATTAAGATTGATACTGAAGGGGCGGAATATGATATTTTAACTAGTATTAATTATAAATTTCTTAAAAAAACTTCTTGGATAACAGGTGAACTTCATGGAAATAGAGATTTTGAGTTATTAAATTACCTTGCTAATATGGGCTTTTTAATAAGTTTGAATAAAAATATTGATAATAGGTTATCTATGTTTAATGCTGGAACGCAAGAAATTGTTTCTAAACTAAGCAGAAAAGAAAAGAAATTATTTTAGCCACAAAATATTTATTGAATATGAAAATTAGTGCATTTACATTTATAAAGAACGGGCAAATACTTGGCTATCCATTTCAACAATCTATTCAATCAATCTTGCCTATTGTTGATGAGTTTGTTATTAATGTAGGTGAAAGTGAAGATGATACATTGTCACTTATTGAGTCAATCTCTAGCCCTAAAATTCGTATTATTAAATCTAAATGGAATGATAGTATGAAAAATCGAGGGTATGTCTATGGACAGCAAAAAATGATTGCCCAGTTTAATTGTACTGGTGATTGGGCCTTTTATATAGAAGCTGATGAGATTTATCATGAAAATGACCTTAGTCAAATTCAAAGTGCAATGCAAAAATATTTAAAAGACCCTAGTGTAGAGGCTCTTGTGTTTGATTTTTATCATTTTTATGGAAATGCGAATACTTATCTAGATTCTCCAGGTTGGTATCGTTCTGAAGCTAGAATAATCAAAAATTCAGTTCGGTCATATGCTCCTGATGGGCTATTTTGGGTTGTATTAGATCAAAATAAGAAAGGTAGATATCCACGGGCTAAGCATACAGGGGTAAATTGCTTTCATTATGGCTGGGTTAGATCTGAAGAAGAAATGAATCTAAAGAGCCAAAAGGTTCAAAAATATTGGGGGAAAGAATATGTTAAGGTTGATTACACTCAAATTAATTCAAAGATTTTTAAAGAATTTAAAGGCTCTCATCCAAAAATTATTCAATCTTGGCTTCCAAAAGATATCGGAATTTTTAATGCAGACTCAGATTATAAGCTTAGTTTAAAAGAAAAAAAACATCAAATATTGTTAAAAATTGAAAATATTTTTGGCAATGATTTTAGTAAAAAACATTATAAGTTAATCTAATGAGAGTCTTAATTGAGCTTCCTACATGGCTTGGCGATGCCGTAATGGCAACACCAGCCATTGAAAATTTAGTAAATTTTCAAAATGAGGTTGAAATCACTTTAATTGGCTCTTTTGTATCAATTGAGGCATTAAAAAACCATCCAAAAGTGGTAAAAACACTTGTTTTAGACAAAAAATACCCATTTTTAATTAAGAAATCAAGAGAATTAGGGCATTTTGATGTATTTTTCTCATTTAGAAGTTCATTTCGATCAAAATTTCTGAAATTATTGATTTCAGCTAATAATAAGCACCAATTCAGCAAAACTAAGTATCAAAATCGTCATCAAGTTGAAAAATACAATAATTTCGTTAATGACAGCCTAGGTACTAATTTCCCAGCTGGAAAATTGGTTATCTTTCAACATTCAGAATTTAACATTAATAATTCATCATTGCCGTTGCTCGGCATTAACCCCGGAGCTTCCTATGGTAGTGCTAAACGCTGGTATCCTCAAGAGTTTGCTCAAGTGGCTGCGAAACTATCCAGTGAGTACGATATCGTTATTTTTGGTGGCCCAGATGAGATAGATATTGCCAAAGATATTGAAAAATCATTGATTGAAAAAGGCGTAACTAATTATCAAAACCTAGTGGGCAAAACCACCATCGTAGAGTTAATTAATCAAATATCAAGCCTCGATCTTTTTATTACTGGAGACAGTGGTCCGATGCACGTAGCAGCCACATTTCAAGTGCCTACAGTGGCTATATTCGGCCCCACAAGAGATGATGAAACATCTCAGTGGATGAATGAAAAAAGCGTAATTGTTAAAAAAACTCTAGATTGTCAACCTTGTATGCAGCGCACTTGCCCACTTCAACATCATAATTGTATGAAACTTATCAAGGCATCCGATGTGTTTGATGCGGCTAAATCTTTAATTAACCATTAACCATTAACCATTAACCATTTATTTAGCTTCGCTAAATGCTAGGTCAATCAAGTGGCAAATAGTGTGACCAATGACAATATGCATTTCTTGAATACGCGCGGTATCTTGTGCTGGCACGACTATGTTAATATCACATAGTTCATTCATTTCACCACCTCCACGACCACTAAATCCAATGGTTTTGCAGTCCAAGTCTTTAGCCAGTTTAAGCGCACTAGCGACGTTGGCGCTACTACCTCCAGTACTGATACCAATGGCCACATCACCTGTATTTGCTAAAGCTTCAACTTGGCGGTCAAACACGCAATCATAGCCGAAGTCATTACCAATTGCGGTGAGTGCGGAAGTGTCAGTAGTTAGAGCAATCGCTGCCAAACCTTTGCGTTCGGTTTTGTATCTGCCAACCAGTTCTGCGGCAATATGTTGGGCATCAGCGGCACTGCCACCATTGCCAAAGAGTAAGATTTTATTGCCATTTTTAAGGCAGTCTATACAAAGTTTTGCTGCTACTTCTACTGAATGACCAATTGATTCAAAAGTAGCTTGGCTGGTTTTAAGGTGTTCTTCAAACTCAAATTTTATGATTGATTGCATGATTATTTTGATTGTTGGATTTTTTCAATGGTTTTTGTGGTGCTTTTGCCATCAACGAATTGTATCAGTTTTAGCTCTTGTGCAATATCTTGTCCGACAACGTCTTGGCCTTCGTAATCACCGCCTTTGACTAAAGTGTGGGGTTTAATAGCATTAATTAAATCATACGGCGTGTCGTCGTCAAAAATCACTACGTAATCCACAGCTTCCAGTGCTGCCAAAATATAGGCTCTATCAATTTGCGCGTTAATAGGTCGACCTACACCCTTTAAAGCAGCAACTGAGCGGTCTGAATTAAGTCCTAGTATTAGTACATCACCAAAGTTTTTGGAGGCTTCTAAATACCGAACATGTCCAGCATGTAACAAATCGAAACAACCATTGGTAAAGACAATTTTTTTGCCTCGAGTTTTTAGTTCTTCACTCAAAGCAGTAATTTCATTTAGTGTTTTGATGTGTGCGTCGCTAGTGGACTTATTAAGGCTTGATTCGTACTCAATAATTTCATTCAGTGTTGCAGTTGCACTACCAATCTTACCAACAACAACACCTGCCGCAAGGTTGGCAAACTTAACAGCTTCATCTATATCAAGCTCACAAGAGAGGGCAAAGCCAAGCGAGGCCAGCACTGTATCGCCTGCACCCGTCACATCAGATACTTCTCTGGTTTGAGTAGGGTGGTTGCGTAACTCACCATCATAAATTGCAACACCTTGCTCGCTGAGGGTAATGAGCGACACATCTAACTCATTTTCTTCCTTGAGTTGTTTTATGGCACAAGCAAGGCTTGCATCATCAGTAATGTTAATCCCAGTTGCTTCACTGGCTTCTTTTTTATTTGGTGTTAACAAGTATGCACCTTTATATTTTGAATAATCCAAACCCTTAGGGTCAACAAGAATTTTAACCGAGTGTTGCTTGGCAATCTTGATGAGTTGTTGTGTTAGTTCATCCGTTAATACACCTTTGCCATAATCAGAGAGAAGCAAACAGTCATAATCTGCAATCCTTTTTCTAAAATTTGAAAGTAAGGTTTTTTGCGATGTTTCAGTTATCTCTGTTGAGTTTTCTTGATCATAACGCACCACTTGTTGTTGTGCGGAAATAATACGCGTCTTTTTTGAGCTGATTCTTTTTGGCTCAGTGGTGAGATACTGTGTGTCAATTTCAATTTCATTAAGGAGCGATTTTAGTTCAGTGGAAACACCACATTCACCAACCACACTCATCACATCAACTTTGGCATTTAAGGCCTTAAGGTTGTTGATAACATTGCCAGCGCCGCCGAGCACTCTACTCTCGTTGTTAATACTCACAACAGGTACCGGCGCCTCAGGTGAAATGCGATCAGATGAGCCCCACAAGTAGTAATCGACCATCAAATCGCCTATTACCAATATTTTTGGAGCTTTTCCCAACAAATTAATCATGTATTTTTTCTATTTCTAACAGTTTATTAAAGTGATATTTTATTATAAAGGTGTATTTAATTCTAGTCTAAACATTCACAATTTAAGTCTAATGACTTTAATGAGTATGCATGTAAATTAAATCAAAATTGATAATTTAACATTAGCTCAAAGGTTCTCCATGCAGTCGCCTAATCTCAGGAATATAAGTTTTAATGCCTTCTTCTAGAGTTACTTTCGGTTCGAACCCTAAACAATCCTCAGTTGTTGTAATATCAGCCTGGGTATGCATTTGGTAACCTTCGTAAGGGTTGGTAAAGTATTCTGTCCCAAGATTGGCTTCAAGACCTTTCTGCAAAATGTCCGCAATGTCCTGAAAACTTCTTGGACTTCCTGTTCCAACGTTATACACGCCACTTTGCTTTGGGTTGCAGGCTTTAATGTTGGCCTGCACCACATCTTCAATGTTAATAAAATCTCTTAAAATTTGATCAGAGCCTTTAAAAAGCCTTGGCGCTTTGCCATCTAAAATTTGATGTCCTAGCTGTATAACCATGGAGGCGGTTTTTGCCTTGTAATATTCTCTAGGTCCATAAACATTAAAATATCGAAGGCCTACAATACTCATTTCAGGGTTTTGTTGCATAAAACGATTGGCAATTTGATCCATAGCATATTTACTATAACCGTATGGATTTTCAGGTGATTCAGTGCCAACAGCTTGAGGAGAAGCCAAGCTCCCATAAGCTGCAGCAGAGCTTGCATAAACCATGACAGCATTATTTTTTTTTGCAATATCAAGTAAATCGTAAAATGAATTAACATTGGTTTGAATCACCAGTTCTTGATCGTACACTCGAGTGTCAGAAATAGCTGCCTGATGGAAAATATAGTCAAATGTGTAATCATCAAGCAAGGATAGGTCGGCTTTATGATTAATGTTTCCGCAGATGACATCACCCTTAAAACCAATCAAGTTCTTATAATGACCAAAACTTTGTAGGTTACCATTGGCAAATGTCACTTCACTTCGAAAACAGTCGAGTATTACAATATGAGATTGCGGAAATTTTTCTTGAAAATAAAACGCAAGATTGCTACCAATAAAACCAGCACCACCAGTAATTAAAATGGTTTTATCGCTAAAGTCAATATCAGTATAAGCCATCGTTTAAATATCATTAAAAATCAGTAGAATACTATGTTAAACAAAATTAACGTAAACATTTAGCTTTTAGCTTTTTAAATTGGTCTGTTCAGTCATTGAACATGGGTTAAAATGACCAGTAAATCGAATTTAGTTGTGCAAAATTATTCTTGTGTAACCTGGCGGTAGCATGCCCAATCAGCAGAGCAAATACCAAATATTAAAGTCTTTAGAGCAAGACTCTAACCTCACCCAAAGGCAATTATCAGAAGGATTAGGGATAAGTCTTGGTAAGGTTAACTATTGCCTTAAAAGCTTGATCCAGAAGGGCTTTGTCAAAATTAATAACTTTAAAAACAGCAATCATAAACTCCAATATTCATACCTTCTAACACCAAAAGGTGTGGCAGAAAAAACGAAATTGACCATTATGTTTTTAAAAGTTAAAACCGAAGAGTACGAAGTGCTTAAAAAAGAGGTTGAAAAATTAACAAATGCAGAAACAGGTAAATAGTAAAGCTTTAACACTTAATATACATATGAGATTAGCATCAATTATCAAACTTATAGAAGCTGAACCTCACTTATTGAAAAGTGGTTACGGTCAATATTTAATGTCTTTACTCAAACAAGACAGAATTAATTAAATATCAATGAATATTATTACAACAAACTTACCCGGTGTGATTGTTATTGAGCCAAAAGTCTATGTTGATAAACGTGGTTTTTTCTTAGAAACCTTCCGTGAAGATGTGCTGCTACAAGCCGGTATCAATGCGCATTTTGTGCAAGACAACCACACACGTTCAAGCCAGGGTGTTTTGCGTGGTCTGCATTATCAAATGACACAAACACAAGGGAAGTTAGTACGTGTTGCAGCAGGTTCTGTTTTTGATGTGGTGGTGGATGTGCGTTCGAGTTCACCTACCTTCGGTCAATGGTACGGCACAGAACTCAATGAAGACAATATTAAAATGATATACGTACCACCGGGTTTTGCACATGGTTTTGTTGTCTTATCAGAAACTGCTGATTTTATTTATAAATGTACCGATTATTACCATCCTGAATCAGAACAAGGTATTGCATGGGATGATCCCGATTTAAACATTGACTGGTCTATCGCTGAAATAGCAGAAAAAATCTCTCTCTCAGATAAAGATAAACAAAATGTGAAGTTAAAAGATCAACCAGCTGAAAAATTACCCGCTTATAAAGATTTTATGACCGAAGTAGAAATGAGAGCCGAAAGTTAAAATGAAAATTTTGATTACCGGTGCACAAGGCCAGGTTGGGAAAGAACTCGTTAGTATTGCTAATCAACGTGGTTTTGATGTTATTGCGGCTGGTCAAACTGAGCTTGATATAACGCAACTTAAAAACATTGAAAGTTATGTTGAAGTGCACCAGCCAGATTTAGTGATTAATGCCGCAGCGTACACTGCAGTAAATAAGGCTGAAGAAGAACAAGACATTACCTATGCAATAAACCGAGATGGTACAGCGAATTTAGCTGCAGTATCTAAAGAGAAAAATATTCCGTTATTACATATCTCAACCGATTATGTTTTTGATGGAACAAAGTCAGAAGCCTATAGTGAAAATGATGCTGTATCACCATTAGGTATATATGGAATAAGCAAATTGCAAGGCGAAGAAACCATTCGTCAAACACTACCAGAACATATTATTTTACGGGTTGCCTGGGTGTTTGGCGCACAAGGTAATAACTTTGTTAAAACTATGTTGCGGTTAGCGAAAGATAGAGATGAATTAAGCGTCGTCGCAGACCAATTTGGTAGGCCATCACCCGCAAAAGATATCGCGAAAACGTTAATAATATTAGCAGAACAGTATCAAAAAGAGAAAACGTTAGAGTGGGGCACATACCATTATTGTGGTGACGAAAAAGTAAGCTGGTGTGGCTTTGCAAAAGAAATATTAAAGCAAGCTAAAGAACAAGGTTTAATTGAAAAAGATATTAAAGTAAACGCAATCACAACAGCCGAGTACCAAGATCCCACTAAACGACCAGCGAATTCAACGCTAGATTGCGAAAAAATAAAAAATACTTTTGGTATAGAAATGCCAAGCTGGAAAGAATCACTAAGCCAAGTATTAACAGAATTAAAATAACGGAAGTACAATGAGCAACAACAATCAATACTGCCCAACTAATATACTTGTCAATGGCGGTGCAGGCTTCATTGGCTCAAACTTCGTCCATTACTGGTTAAAAGAATACCCTAATGCACCTGTTTGCCTAGGTAAAAAAGCACGAGAACTAATTACCTATGTAAAAGATCGTTTAGGCCATGATCACCATTATGCAATAGACCCAACTAAAAGTAATAGTGAATTAGGCTATAAACCAGATGAAAGTTTTGTAACAGGAATCGATAAAACCATTAAATGGCACTTAGACAATGAAGATTGGTGGCGTCATATTATGTCGGGTGAATATCAAGATTGGATAAATCAACAATATGAAAAATAAAATAGCCATTATTGGCCTCGGTTACGTTGGTCTGCCACTGGCGGTTGAATTCGGTAAAAAATACCCCACAACCGGTTTTGATATCAATGGCCCACGCATAGCCGCGCTTATTTCAGGTCACGATTCAACGCTAGAAGTCGATGAAGCTGAACTTAAGCAGGCCACGCAGCTGAATTACACCACCGATATCGAACAGCTCAAGTCTTGCAACATCTACATCGTTACCGTTCCCACACCCATTGATAGTCATAAACGCCCCGATCTCACTCCACTGGAAAAAGCGAGTGAAACTGTCGGCAAAGTACTGTCAAAAGGCGATATCGTTATCTACGAATCAACTGTTTACCCTGGTGCTACCGAAGAAGTCTGTGTACCAATACTAGAACGGCATTCAGGCCTCACCTTCAATAAAGACTTTTATTGTGGCTACAGTCCAGAGCGAATTAACCCCGGCGACAAAGAACACAGGGTCACCACCATCAAAAAAGTCACTTCGGGCTCCACCCCAGAAATAGCCGATATCGTTGATAACCTCTACAAATCGATCATCACCGCAGGAACCTATAAGGCAAGCAGCATCAAAGTGGCTGAAGCCGCCAAAGTGATCGAAAATACGCAGCGCGACCTCAATATTGCCCTGATGAACGAGCTGGCCATCATCTTCGAGCGCCTGGGCATCGACACGCTGGAAGTGCTCAAGGCGGCCGGCACCAAGTGGAACTTTTTGCCGTTTCGCCCCGGTCTGGTGGGAGGCCACTGCATCGGCGTGGACCCGTATTACCTGACGCACAAAGCCGAGATACTGGGTTACCACCCGCAAGTCATTAAGGCCGGCCGTCGCATCAACGATGGTATGGCCGCCTACGTAGCGCAGCAAACTATCAAGCAAATGATTCGTAGCGGCACTAACATCAGGGGCGCCAAGGTCATCGTATTAGGTCTTACATTTAAGGAAAACTGCTCCGACCTGCGCAACAGCAAGGTGGCAGACCTGGTGAAGGAGCTGCAGGAATTTGGCTGTGAAGTGTATGTGCACGACCCCCTAGCCGAGGCTGAGCAAGCGCTGCACGAATACGGCATTACGCTCAGGGAGTGGCACCAGTTGCCTCAGAACGCCGACGCGATTGTTGCCGCAGTTTCGCATGCTAAATACACCACCCAGCCTGTGGCCAATCTGCTGGCCCCGTTGAAGCGCTGTGGAGTGTTTATCGACATCAAATCCGCTTATATGCCCGAAGCCATTACAGCCACAGGTGCATACCTGTGGCGTCTATGAGTTTGCCTATGTCAGCCTACAATCAACTTCTAACTCGCCTAGTCGCTGCGCCCCATACCTGGCTTATCACCGGCGTGGCTGGTTTCATCGGCAGCAACCTGCTCGAAACCTTGCTCAAGCTCAACCAGCGCGTGGTCGGCCTCGACAGCTTTGCCACCGGACACCAGCGCAACCTGGACGAAGTACAAACTCTCGTCACCCCTGCGCAGTGGGCCAACTTTAACTTCATTCCGGGCGACATTCGCGAACTGGCCGACTGCCAAAAAGCCTGCCAGGGCGTCGACTACGTCCTCCACCAAGCTGCTCTCGGCAGCGTTCCCCGCAGCTTGGAAGACCCCATCACCACCAATGGAACTAACATCACCGGCTTTTTAAACATGCTGGTTGCCGCGCGCGACGCCAGGGTCAAAAGCTTCACCTATGCTGCAAGCAGCAGCACCTATGGCGACCATCCCGGCCTTCCCAAGGTGGAAGACGTGATTGGCCAACCCCTCAGCCCTTACGCCGTGACCAAATACGTCAACGAGTTGTATGCCAACGTGTTTGCTTGCTGCTATGGCTTTAACACCATCGGCCTGCGCTACTTCAACATCTTCGGCCGTCGTCAGGACCCCAATGGCGCCTATGCCGCCGTCATCCCAAAATGGACAGCCGCGCTGCTGGCTGGCGGAAAGGTTTATATCAACGGCGACGGTGAAACCAGCCGCGATTTCTGCTTTATTGCGAATGCCGTGCAAGCCAACCTGCTGGCTGCCACCGTCGAGCCCGTCATTGCGAGCGAAGCGCGGCAATTCATGAATCCCGCATTGAATCAGGTTTACAACGTGGCTGTGGGTGACCGCACCACACTCAATGAATTGTTTGCCTTGCTGCGCGTCAACCTGGCCGCCAACGGCGTGAGCGCTGACACCCAACCCGTGTACCGCGACTTTCGGGCGGGAGACGTGCGCCACAGCCAGGCCGACATCGGCAAGGCGCAGCGCTTGTTGAGCTACGCGCCATCCCATCGTTTGGCAGCAGGTATTGCCCAAGCCATGCCTTGGTATGTCAGCTAACAAACATCGAGACTGACTGGGACCTAACCTCGTCAGTTAAGTGCTAATAGTTATCTCAACAGAAGTACAGCATGCATAACTATCAAGCTGTGACTGACCGCAAGATTCGCCTGGCCCTGATCGGCCACGTGTTGGCAAGCCATCAGACCGGGCATAACAGTGGCGTTATTCATACGGGAATATACTACGAGCCGGGTAACCTAAAAGCTAAACTGTGCCAGGAGTGGCTGAAAGCAACTGTCGTTTTTTGTAAGCAACACAATTTATCTTACAAGCAGTGTGGAAAATTGCATAATTTTGTACAGTTGAATTATTAAGAAGTAATGAGTATTGGTTTGGAATATTTGGGGTTATCATTAGCAGATTTAACCTATGTTAAGTTAATAAGGAATAGATAGGAATTATATGAAAACTGTAGTTACTGGTGGAGCGGGATTTATTGGAAGTCATTTAGCTGATTTACTAATAGATTTAAATTATGAAGTTATCGTGATTGATAATTTAAGCGTTGGTAGGAAAGAAAATATTACACACTTAGTTGAAAATTCTAAATTTACTTTTGTACAGGCTGATATTTGTAATTTTGACTTGATAGAGCCAATTTTTAAGGATGCTGATTGGGTTTTTCATCTTGCAGCGTTAGCAGATATTGTGCCTTCAATAGAAAATCCTACTGAGTACTATAAATCTAATGTCAATGGCACCTTTAATGTTCTTCAGGCTTGTCGAAAGTATCAGGTTAAAAAAATAATTTATGCTGGATCTTCTTCTTGCTATGGCATTCCTGATGAATACCCAACTAAAGAAAATGCTGCAATAGGTCCACAGTATCCATACGCCCTAACCAAAAATATTGGCGAACAGCTGGTTATGCACTGGTGCCAGTTATATAATTTACCAGCTATATCTCTTCGCTTTTTTAATGTATATGGCCCAAGAGCCAGAACATCAGGCACTTATGGCGCAGTTTTTGGTGTTTTTTTGGCTCAAAAGTTAGCTAAAAAGCCTTATACAGTTGTAGGAGATGGCAACCAGACTCGTGATTTTACTTTTGTTTCAGATGTTGTAAGCGCTCTTGTTACTTCAGCTAAAAGTGATTTAAGTGGCGAGGTTATTAATATTGGATCAAATAATACATACAGTATTAATCGCTTGGTGGAGCTACTAGGAGGTGATATAACCTATATTCCAAAAAGGCCTGGCGAACCAGATTGCACTTGGGCGGATATTTCTAAAGCAACTCAATTGTTAAATTGGGAGCCAAAAGTTAGTTTAGAAGCTGGTGTTCAGATTTTGCTTAATAATATGGAGTACTGGGAAGATGCCCCAGTATGGGATAAAAAGTCTATCGCTAAAGCAACAGAGCAATGGTTTGAGTACTTGAGTTAGAAGATGAAACAAAAAATTCAAAACCTAGAAAATCTCGAAATACTTTTTTCTGAATTAAAGTCTGAAGGTAAAAAGATAGTCCACTGCCATGGTGTGTTTGATCTAATACATGTTGGACATATTAAACATTTTAAAGAGGCAAAAACATTTGGCGATATTCTTGTGGTTTCCATTACACCAGATGAATTTGTTCACAAAGGCCCTGGTCGACCTGCCTTTTCAACATCTCTTCGTTTAGAAGCTTTATCTGAGCTCGAGTCAGTTGACTATGTTGTTGCTAATAATTGGCCAACAGCTGAAGAAATAATAAAAATTATTCAACCAAATGTTTATTGCAAAGGACCTGACTATAAAAATCATTCGGATGACATAACTGGGAAAATATCAGATGAAGAGAATGCTGTTAAATCAATTGGTGGAAAGATAATTTATACCAATGATATAACTTTTAGTTCAAGTAGTCTATTGAATAAATTTGGCAACATATATTCAAAAAAGCAAGAATTATTTATTCGAAATATTGGCGACAAGGATAGTTTCGAAATGATTCAAAAAAAAGTAGAAGACATTAGTAAATTAAATGTCCTCGTTATTGGTGAAACTATTATTGATCAGTATGTTTTTTGTGAGGCACTTGGTAAATCTGGCAAGGAGCCTGTCTTGGTTTTACGAGACCTAGAAACTCAAGAATATTTAGGCGGCTCATTAGCTATTGCACGCCACTTAAGCAGTTTTTGTAAAAATGTTTCGGTGTTAAGTTTCCTTGGTAAAGATAACGAATATAAATCTTTTATCGAGAATAATATAGAAGAGAATATTATTCTTAACTTTTTGAATAAAAGCAACTCTCCCACTATTGTTAAGCGGAGATTTGTAGATAATATTGACAGAAAAAAAATATTAGGTGTTTATTCTATAAATGATGATATGCTTAATGAGAGTGAAGAAGCTAAATTTATACAATCTTTTGACAAGCTTTCAAAAGAGCATGATTTAGTTATCGTTTCTGATTATGGTCATGGAGTTATAACACCTAAAATTGCTGATCATATTTCTAATTCAGATAAATTTGTCAGTTTAAATGCTCAAGTGAATGCTGCAAATATTGGAACTCATAACATAAGGAAATATCACAATGTTAATTGTTTGATTATTAATGAAAGTGAACTTTGTCATGAGTTGAGACAGCGAGATGGGAATGTTGAGGAGATGGCTGTTACTCTTCAAGATATGATTAGTTCAAAATATATTGCTGTAACGCAAGGCAAGAATGGAGTTTTCCTTATTAAAAGTAATAATAATCCAGAAAGATGTCCAGGATTTGCAGCTCAAGTAATTGATAAAATTGGATCTGGAGATGCATTATTAGCCCTACTATCGGTTTGTTTGTATAGTAATTTAGATGAAAAATTGTCTCTCTTTATTGGATCTCTTGCTGCTGCACAATCTGTAGAAACTGTTGGAAATAGTGTGCCAGTTAGTAAGCTTAAACTTTTAAAAACCATTTCTCATTTGCTAAAATAATATTATGTCAGATCATCAATTTATTAAAAACTATCTTAAAGACTTTATTGAGCTTTTACAACCCAATGATGAGTTAATTAACGAGTTAGTTAAAGCTCGTAATTTATTACTAGATGTCTCTAGTAATAATAAAAAAATTATAATAATTGGAAACGGAGGGAGCGCTTCAATTGCAAGTCATTTTAGTGTCGACCTAACTAAAAATGCAAAGCTTAGATGCCTTAATTTTAGTGATGCCGGACTTATTACATGTTTTTCTAATGATTATGGGTTTGAATATTGGGCTGAAAAAGCTATAGATTTCTATGGGGATGAGGGAGATTTACTTATTGTAATATCTTCTAGTGGGAAGTCTGAAAATATGCTAAATGGAGTTAAAGCTGCCCGTGAAGGGAATTTTAGTTCAGTTGTTACGCTTTCTGGCTTTACTCATGACAATCCCTTAAATCAATTAGGCGATGTTAATCTTTGGGTAGATAGTAGTGCATATAACTTTGTCGAGAATATCCATCAGATTTGGCTTTTAACAATTGTAGATTTAGTCATTGGTAAAAGGGAATATTCTGCTTAATAAATTAAATTAAATTAAATTAATATAGAGAATAGATTATGAATAAAGTTTTTATAACGGGTGGCGCTGGTTATGTAGGAGCTGTTATGGTTCCCCATTTACTTAAACAAGGTTTTGAAGTTACGGTTTTAGATCTTATGATCTATGGTGAGCATGTTTTGCCGAAGCATGATAATTTAAATGCCGTTAAAGGTGATATCAGAGATCAAGACTTACTACGAGAATTGATACCTGGTCATGATGTTGTGATTCATTTAGCATGCATTTCTAATGACCCTAGTTTTGAAATGAATCCTGATTTAGGTAAAAGTATAAATCTTGATGCATTTAGACCTTTAGTTGAAATTTCAAAAAACTCAAATGTAAAACGATTTTTCTACGCATCTTCTTCAAGTGTATATGGTATAAAAGAAGAGCCTAATGTGCACGAAGAAATGGAATTAGAACCCTTAACAGATTACTCTATTTTTAAGGCAGATTGCGAAAAAATATTGGCCGAATATCAGTCTGATGATTTCACTACTACTACTATTCGTCCTGCGACCGTGTGTGGATACTCTCCTCGACAGCGCCTTGATGTAGTTGTCAATATATTGACCAACCTAGCCTATCATAAAAGAGAAATTTCAATATTTGGTGGCGATCAGCTTCGCCCAAATATACATATAAAAGATATGGTTGAAGTGTATATGGTTCTTCTTAGGTCGCCAAAAGAAAAAATTGCAGGGAAAATTTATAATGCTGGCTATGAAAATCATTCAGTAAAAAATATCGCTGAAACTGTTAGAGATACTGTTGGTGATGATGTGAAACTAGTTACGAGTCATTCTGATGACAATCGCTCTTATCATGTTTCATCAAAAAAAATTCAAACCGAGTTAGGTTTTGAAGCAAAACATACCATTCGAGATGCTGTAGCAGATTTGTGTGAGGCCTTTGATAAAGGATTGTTACCGAATTCTCTTGACGATGAAATGTATTTTAATATTAAGAGAATGCAAAATATAAATCTTTCTTAAATAAATGCTAATTGGCTTGGACTTTGATAATACTATAGCTTGCTATAATGATGTTTTTACATCAGAAGCCAAGATAGAAGGTCTAGTAAATGAGCAGTGGAAGGGCAGTAAGCAGGACTTAAAGCTTCTCTTAGATACTCTTGAGGATGGGCAAACTATATGGCAAAAAATGCAAGGGCGAGTTTATGGACCCAGCATGCAAAAAGCTACTATATTTCCTGGAGTCGCTCGTTTTTTACTACGCTGTAAATTAGAGGGCCATACAGTATACATTGTAAGCCATAAAACCAAATATGGCCATTTTGATAAAACTAAAACTTTGCTACGTAAAGCATCCCTAAAGTGGATGGATAACCAAGGTTTTTTTAAAGATAATCTCTATGGTATTAACAGAAAAAATATTTTTTTTGCAAACACTCAAAGTGAAAAGGTTTTAAAAATTAGAAATTTAAATCTAGATGTTTTTATAGATGATTTAGAGGAAGTATTTTTACATCATGACTTTCCTGAGATTAAAAAAATACATTTCACTATGTCTTCTTCAACGTTAAGTGGAGGTGAGTTATGCAATAATTGGAATGACATTGAGATAGCCTCAATTGGAGAGATTGAGAATAGTGAAATAAAACATCTTGTAAGTTCTATTTATGACAAGCCAATTAATAGTGTTGAAAGGCTAAAAGGTCGAGGAAACAGTAGAATATATAAATTATCAATTAATAAAAATAATAGTATTTTATTAAAAGACTATCCAGATTTATTGGTTGATTCAAGACCAAGAATGCAAACTGAAGTGAATGCTTTAAAACTGGTTGAAGACTTAAGAAAAACTCCAAAGGTAGTTGCATTTGACAAGCTTCAGAATATTGCACTTTATGAATGGATTAAAGGTGAAAGTGTATATAGAATTGAAGACCATCATATTGAGCAGGCGGTGAATTTTATTGAAAACATCCAAAACCTGAAAGGAAAAGACTCTTGGAGTCAAGCATCTGAAGCTTGTTTCTCGGCGCAGCAGTTAATAAAACAAATTAACTCTAGATTTGATAAACTTTTAATGATAAAAAATAAGAATTTAAATGATTTTTTAATTTATACGTTTAAACCACTATTTAATAAGGTTTGGGAGAGCTCAGAGAAAAATTGGCCAAGTAACAATCTTGAAAAAGAACTCCCAATGTCGATGCAAGTATTGAGCCCTTCAGATTTCGGATTTCATAACGCAATTCTAAAAGAGAGCGGTGATTTAATTTTTTTGGACTTTGAATACTTTGGTCGAGATGATCCAGTTAAATTAATGGCAGATTTTATATGGCATCCTGGCATGAAACTAAGTCATTTACAAAAAAGAGATTGGGTCAATGGCATTTTTGGTATTTTTGACAATTCAGGGCTTGCTAAAAGATTTACATCGGCCTGGCCCTTGTATGGACTTAGATGGTCCCTTATTGTGCTTAATGAATTTCTAGAAGCTGGATGGTATAAGAGAGTGTATGCAAATGATAATTTAAATCACCTGCATCAACAGAAATTAGAAAACCAGCTCAATAAAGCTAAAAATATATGCAAAAAAATTCAAAAAACAAATATGAAATGTCCTTATATTGATGATTTAGATGAATAAATTATGTTTATATTGAATTTAGAAAATTTTGGAAAATAACTTAACATATAAACGACTTGTTGATAAGGCGCTAAAACTTCGCCAAGATACCTTTAACGCTTTTATTGAGCATGGTGAGGCACATCTAGGTGGAAGTTTTTCTATGATTGAAATGCTTTTAGCTCTTCATGAGGAAGTATTAACTACTGAAGATAAGTTTATACTTAGCAAGGCTCACTCTTCTTTTCCTTATTGTATATATCTCAGGGACAATGGTTTGAATCCTAAACTATCAACGCATTTAGAGATTGATCCAGAAAATAATATTCACTGCACTACTGGCAGCTTAGGACATGGCCTTCCAATTAGCTTAGGTATGGCTTTAGCTAGAAAAATTCAAAAAAAGAAAGGTAATATTTATGTCATGATTAGTGATGGAGAGTGCCAAGAAGGAACGACTTGGGAATCTCTTTTAATTGCAGCAAAACACAAACTTGATAATCTTATTGTTATGATTGATTATAATAAAATTCAGGCTTTATCTACGCTTGAGGATGGGTTACCATTAGATGATCTCTCAGCAAAATTTAAAGCGTTTAACTGGCATACTATTGAAATTAAGGATGGACATTCTTTTAATGAAATTGTCCCATTGCTTAAGCAAGAAAACTTGTCATTAAAGCCATGTGTTTTCATTTTCAATACAATAAAAGGTAAAGGAATTAAAGCATTTGAAGCTGACCCTGCTTGGCATGCAAGAAAAATTAAGGGTAAAGAGATGGAAATTGGTAAAAAAGAGTTGGGTTTATTATGAGACGTCGATTTGGGGAAATTATTACTAAATTAGCAGATGAAAATGACGATATTTTTGTAATAGTTGCTGATATAGGATATAGAGTTTTTGATGATTTTCGAGATAAACATCCAGATAGATTTATAAACATGGGTATATGTGAACAAAGTATTATAAGTGTTGCATCAGGTATGGCTTTAGAGGGTATTCAACCCTGGGTTTATACTATAACTCCATTTCTAATTGAGCGTCCTTTCGAACAAATAAAGCTTGATATAGATCAGCAAAATGTTAATGTAAATCTTGTTGGGTTTGCAGATTATCCAACGCTTGGTCCAACTCACTCAGAAATAAATGCTAATGAGTTAATGAGACTTTTTAATAACATTGAATCATATTTTCCTTCAGATGGTGATGAAGCTGAAAAAATGATCCTCCAAGCTTATGAAAGAAAAGGACCATCATTTATTAGTTTAAAGAGTGATCCTAATCTAAGTAAATCTATTACTGGAGTTAAGAAATAATGGATTTTTTATCAAAAAATGAAAAAATTCTTGAAAAAGAGTTTATTGAAAAAGGTTTTATTATTAGAGAAGCCGCTAATAAAGATGCGCTCAATAAAATTCAAAAATTTGTTATTGATATGTTAACAAGTAAAGGTGGCGATTCATTAGATCATGCCCATAAAAATATTAGCATTAGTGAATTAAATGATTTTCGTCTCGATGTTATTAAAAAAATTAATATGCAACCATGGTTAAGAGAGGCATACTATCAGATTGCTAAGCCGTATCTAGATATCCTAGTTGGTAACGAACTGGCAATGCAATCAAGAGTGAATTTAAGTATTCAATTACCAGAAGATAGTAGTTCTTTATTAACAGTTCATGCAGATACGTGGTCAGGAGACTCCCCCTTTGAAGTTGTTGTTTGGCTTCCTTTGGTAAATTGCTTTGACACTAAAAGTATGTATTTGTTGCCACCTAAAGCAGCTAATAATCTTTCTGATGATTTTAAATTACATGCACAAGGAAATAGTGAAAAACTTTTTGATCTAATAAAGAATGATGTTAATTGGATTAAGATAAATTATGGTGAAGTCTTAGTTTTTAATCAAGCATGTCCTCATGGGAATCGAGTCAATAAAGAGAGTGAAACTCGATGGTCAATGAATTGTAGATTTAAGGGTCTTTTTACGCCGTATAAGGATAAAAAAATTGGTGAATTTTTTGAACCTATTACCTTACGCCCAGTTTCCAAAATTGCTATGAATTATAAGCTCCCAATTACTGAATAAATATCCTAATGAAAAGTGAAATAGAAAAACGCTTCCGTGGATATATTTTTAGCAGGCCATTTATGGAAGAAAGGGTGCCACAACATGTTCAAAATATTGTAATACGTGATTATTGTTCAAAAAAAAATATTCAATATTTACTAAGTGCTACAGAATATGCCATGGAAAATAGTGCCTTAACTTTAAGGCAATTAGTTAAAGACTTATCATCTATTGATGGAATTGTAGCCTATAGTATTTTTCAAATGCCTGAAGATGACAATGAAAGACAAAGTATTTTTAATAGCGTGTTATCATTAAAAAAAGAGCTACACTTTGCGGTAGAGGGCTTGTCTATATATGACAATGAGACCTATAACCACATTGAGAATATTTGGAAGGTTAAAAAGACAATACCAGATTGTCTTTATTTATAATTCCTTTATCAAAAGGGAAGCTAGCATTTAATTGCAGAAATGAAATGACTCATAATTATTGTAAGAATCACTTATGTAGTGTGCATAAATAGGTTATTTTTTTCTTTTATCCTCTAAGATTTTTAGATTCAGAAGTTTAAACTATGGCAAATACTTA
>ENA-ORXF01000393-ORXF01000393.1-marine-metagenome-genome-assembly--contig:-NODE-393-length-32526-cov-18.811612_pt1 | contig 32526 bp, 30 predicted proteins | sample MGYA00237864_ERZ511476 | MGnify/ENA primary metagenome ERZ511476 (study PRJEB26306, sample SAMN06343908) | marine metagenome | isolation source: coastal waters | place: Atlantic Ocean: West Antarctic...
AAATTTGTTGTAAGGAATATTAATGTTTAGTTTTTTTGAGCGCCTCGTGGACCCCTTTCCAAAGCAAACCGCTCAAAGGCCACCTAAAGGTGTTTACCAGTTCTGCCGCTATTACACGCGGGGTATGGAGCCGTGGCTACTTATTATGGCCAGTTTAACGGCAATTACGGCGATCTCTGAGGCGCTCTTATTCGGTATTTTGGGTCAGGTGGTTGACTGGCTAACATCGAGTGACCCTAAAACTTTTATGCAAGAGTCTGGCACTTACTTGATGGGTATGGGCATCTTTATGTTGGTCTTAATTCCAGTTGCTAATGCCTTACGTTCGCTGATTGTTCATCAAACGCTGATGGGTAACTTCCCAATGACCGTTAGATGGCAGGCCCACCGTTACCTGCTTAATCAAAGCTATGGTTTTTTCCAGAATGAATTTAGTGGACGTATAGCCACAAAAGTTATGCAGACGGCCCTTGCTGTTCGCGATACGGTGATGAAGTTACTTGATGTATTATTATTCGTAGTCATCTATATAGTTACTGCACTAGTTTTGGTGGCAAGCGCTGATGTGCGTCTGTGCGTTCCGCTTATTATCTGGCTATTACTCTACATCATGGTCCAGCGCTATTTTGTGCCAAAGATGAAAAAAATAGCTATGGTGCAGGCTGATGCTCGCTCTTTGATGACTGGCCGAATCGTTGATAGTTACACCAACATCATTACCCTCAAGTTGTTTTCGCACAATAATCGCGAGTCAGAGTATGTACGCGATGGAATGAGTGAGTTTTTAGATACGGTCCATCCGCAGATGCGCTTGGTAACCAAACTCAATATTGCGTTGTGGACATTAAATATGTCACTGGTTTTCTCAACCGCAGCGCTGGGTATATATTTGTGGATCAATGGTGCAATTACTCCCGGTGCGATTGCTATTGTAATGAGCTTGGCCATTCGGTTGACTGGAATGTCACATTGGATTCTTTGGGAAATTAGTAGTCTTTTTGAAAACATAGGGACTGTTCAGGACGGTATCAACACTCTTTCTATACCTAGTGCGGTTACTGACACGGAAAATGCTCAAGCGCTTACAGTGACCAAGGGTGAGATTCACTTTGATCGCGTATCATTTAAGTACAATCCTGATGAGCCAGTGTTTGAAGATTTAGACCTCATGATTCCCGCAGGTGAAAAAATCGGTATTGTCGGACGTAGTGGTGCTGGAAAATCGAGTTTAGTGAGTCTTTTACTAAGATTTTATGATATTCAGGATGGTCGCATCGCTATTGACCAGCAAAATATTAGTGACGTTCGTCAGGAAAGCCTTCGCGCGAATATTGCGGTAGTAACGCAAGACACCTCTTTATTGCACCGCTCTGTGCGCGAGAACATCATGTTTGGCCGTCCAGAGGCAAGTGAAGAAGAAATGATCAATGCAGCGACTAGCGCTGAGGCTCATGAGTTTATTCTGTCACTGAGAGATAACCTAGGTCGAAGAGGTTACGACGCCCATGTTGGCGAGCGTGGCGTGACCCTTTCCGGGGGTCAGAGACAGCGTATTGCTATTGCTAGGGTATTGCTCAAAGATGCGCCAATCTTAGTGTTAGATGAAGCGACTTCAGCACTAGATTCTGAAGTCGAGGCATCTATTCAGCAGAGCCTATACAAGCTCATGGAGGGTAAAACAGTCATTGCTATTGCCCATAGATTATCTACGATTGCGGCGATGGATCGTCTGATTGTATTCGATAAAGGAAAAATTATTGAGCAGGGGACCCACCGCCAACTGCTAGAGAAAAACGGTGTATACACTAAATTATGGGGCCATCAGTCCGGTGGCTTCCTTGGATTTGAATAAGTCGTGGTATTTATAAAATAATGATTTCACTAACTAACATAGAACTCCGCCGTGGCGTAAAGCTCTTACTCAATGATGCCGAATTATCAATACATCCTGGGCAGCATATCGGAATTATCGGTGCTAATGGCAGCGGAAAATCTAGTTTATTTAAACTGCTCTTGGGGCAAGTCACTGCTGACGCTGGAGAGCTTTCTATACCTTCGGATTGGCGTATCGCCCATATGGCACAAGAACTCGCTACCTCTGAGAGAAGTGCCTTAGACTTCGTCATTGATGGCGATCCTGTACTAAGAGAAATCGAAGCGACGGTTGAGGCAGCTTTAGCTGCAAATGATAATAATCGGTTAGCCAATGCCTACGAAAAAATGGACACTATTAATGGCTTTGACGCTCATTATAGAGCCGAACAACTCCTGCATGGTTTAGGTTTTTATCAGTCAGAGATTAGCCGGCCAGTGAACAGTTTCTCTGGTGGTTGGCGTATCCGGCTCAATCTAGCCCAGGCGCTAATGAGCCCGTCAGATCTTATGTTGCTTGATGAACCGACAAATCACCTAGATTTGGACGCAACACTTTGGTTAGAGGGATGGCTCAAAAGTTATATTGGTACGCTGCTGATTATTTCTCATGATCGCGATTTTTTAGATAATGTAGTAAGTCGTATTGTGCATTTAGAGCACCAGAAAACTAATGCTTACAAAGGTACGTACTCGGCATTTGAAAGGCTACGTGGGGAACGATTAGCTTTGCAACAAGCAAGTTTTGAAAAGCAGCAAAAGCGTAGAAAAGATGTCGAAGACTTTGTTGCTCGCTTTCGGTATAAAGCGTCCAAGGCCAAACAAGCTCAGAGCAGATTGAAAGAATTACAGCGTATGGAGAGCATAGCGCCGGCGCACGTTGACTCACCTTTTTACTTTAATTTTCCGGCGCCAAAAAAGGCGTATGGTGCACTGGCTAATATCAGTCAGGCGACCTTGGGGTACAGCGACAAGCCGGTATTAAAAAACGTTAACTTTGACCTTCATCCGGGTACTCGAATTGGATTACTCGGCCCTAATGGTGCTGGAAAGTCGACTCTTATTAATAGCCTGACTGGGGACTTAGATTTACTTGAAGGGGTAAGAGTTTATGGCGAAAACCTCAAAGTCGGTTATTTTGCTCAGCATCAATTAGAGGTTTTAGATCTCCAGGCTAGTCCACTACTTCATATTCAGCGCATAAGCCCTACCGCTACCGATCAAGAAATAAGAAATTTTCTTGGTGGTTTTGACTTCCATAGTGATAAAGCTTTAGATCCCATTAAAGATTTTTCTGGTGGTGAAAAGGCACGTGTAGCTCTAGCCTTGATTGTCTGGCAAAAGCCCAACCTACTATTACTTGATGAGCCAACCAACCATTTAGATTTAGAGATGCGCCACGCGCTAACGATGGCGTTACAAGGTTATGAGGGTGCGTTAGTGGTGATATCTCACGATAGACATTTGCTGCGTAATACCGTCGATGAGTTCTATCTCGTCGCTAATGGCACGGTAACCGAATTTGAAGGAGACTTAAAGGACTACCAAAAATGGTTAAAAGACTTTGTCCGACGAGCTGAAGTAGAGGTCATTGAGGAGCCTGATATTGTTGATGATAAAAAATCTAATCGTAAACAAACCGCTAAAAATCGTGAAAAACTAGCGCCCATGACCAAAAATATTCGTGAGTTAGAGACACTGATGAGTCAACTGGAGAACGAGTTAAAAGAGATTCAGGAGAGATTGGCCGATGAAAATATCTATAAAAGTGAGCAAAAGAAGCAGTTAAGTGGCGCTCTTGTCGAGCAATCTAACGTTGAGAAAAGACTTAAAAAGTGTGAAGAACAGTGGTTAGACAGCCAAGATCAGTTAGAAGAGCTGGAGAGGCTAAAAACCTAATGGTTAAAAAATCTAGAACAGCATAGAGAACTGTGTTGATATAGTGTCCCGCCAAATAAAATAATAAAAATGTGTGGGGGACTACTGGATAATAATTATGTTTAGTAAATATAGAAAATTTATTAATGGTTCAGATGATACGTCTCTAGATACTGATAACAAAGCGAATAACTTGGGGCCTGCTGGGCAGAACGCTCTTGTTGGCGTTGGAGTAACGATAGAGGGTCAAGTACTCAGTCATGAAGATATCGTTATCGCCGGCAAAGTTCAGGGTGCTTTAATCGCTAAAAACCATCATGTACATATTGCTAAATCAGGCGTTATTACGGCCGATATCACTGCCAAGATAATCTCTATAGAAGGCTTAGTAACCGGGAATATTACGGGTTCAGAAAGCGTGTCTCTTACCGCAACCAGTATCGTGTATGGAAATATTGAATGTCCACGGGTTAGCCTTGAGGACGGTGCTAAGTTCAAAGGTAGCATCGAAATGAACCCTGGTGAGCCAACTCAATCAGTATTGCCGATATTTTCGGTATCAAATGGCAAGGTTCGTAAATCTATAATAGAGTCAGGCCAGATTGGTACCAAGGCCTCATCGCTCTAGAGTGATGCCTCAGCCACCCATTAAGCCTAGAGCGACGTTAACGCAGCCAGCAACGAAACTGTTGCCAAGTTCCTTATTGTCAGAGTTATTAGGGCGTGTAGATACTGACAAACGACTTGTAATACTAGATATGGGCCACGCGATGGCATCAACGGTTCGATTTTTCGGTGAATATAGATGTCAGCTCAACTTTATTGATCTATGCGCTGAGCCATTTATCGTAACACCTGATCATGAACTTAGTCATAACCAGAGAGTTATCTTGATGCGCGAGGTGCTAAGGTTAGCCCCTTCAGCGAAGATAGACATTTGTTTATTTTGGGACGTTTTTAATTACCTCGACGATGCTTACATTAAAGCGCTAATCGAAGCCTTAGAACCGTATATAAGCCCCGCAACAGCGGCTTTAGTCATTAACCCGCGTGATTCACGATGCTACTTACCCTTTTGTCGCTATGGTATTGCTGACCAAGACCATTTTATGCAGATCGACAATATAGGCGCGCAACCCACTGTTTTTGCTCGCTCACAGCGAGAGTTGAATAATCTCATTGATTATTTTGCGATTGATCGGGGCCGTCTGATATCTGAAGGTAGGGCAGAGTATTTATTATTTGAAAACCGAGATATCGACAAAACTGATCGCAGTATGATCTAACTACAAACACCCTCTTGCTCTCCTAAATTCAGCTATTCAGTAACCCTTAATGCGGCTAAACTACGTCGTAAATTAATGGAAATTTACTATGAAGAAAGCGATTATTATAGGTGCTAGCTCGGGTATTGGTTACGAATTAGCTGTTCAATTAGCAGATCTAGGTTATCAACTTGGACTCATGGCGCGGAGAGAAGAGCGTTTGACTGAGCTCAGCGATCGATTGCCAGGCCAGCACTTTGTTCAGGTAACCGATCTAATTAATGCCGATGAAGCTCGAACTCAACTAGCGTCTCTAATACAACAGATGGGGGATGTAGAGCTCATAGTAGTAAATTCTGGTGTTGGAACGAGTGAAAAGTCTCTAGATTGGACTATAGAATCAGAAATGATCGATGTTAATGTTCGTGGATTTACCGCCATGTCGATGGATGCAATGAATTATTTTGTACAGCGTGGTGGAGGACATTTGGTGGGAGTGTCATCGATTGCGGCACATTTTTCTGCCGGTCTGTCATTGACCTATAATGCTACCAAAGCCTTTGTTTCTAGTTATTTAAACGGTATGCGTTCACGTGCTTACCGCTCGGGATTGCCGATTACCATTACAACAATAGAGCCAGGTTTCATCGATACGCCCATGTTGGAGAGCAAGCCGCTGGGTACAGTACCAGTAGCAAAAGCGGTGGCTCAAATTGTTAAGGCTATTAAAGATAAGAAGGGTCATGCTTACATAACGCGCCGTTGGGCTATTATTGCTGGCCTGTTCTATATTTTACCAAACTGGATGATTCGAAAGTTTGTTTAAAAAAATTAAACATAGACTCTATATTATGATCGATGCCTCTTGATATTTAGTCGGCGTAAGGCGCTATTGGCTGCGGCGACTAAAGGTGCGCTGGACATGTTGCCGCTCAGTTTAGCTGTTTTGCCATGGGGCATTCTGTTCGGATCTCTAGCGATACAAAGGGGCTTTAGCGGGCTAGAGGCGCAGCTTTTTAGTGCAGTGATTTTTGGGGGTGCGGTGCAAATCGTCACTGTCGAATTAATGTCGGAAGGTGCGCCCCTACTGACGGTTCTGTTTAGTGCTTTAGTGATTAGTTCACGGCATTTTTTATACGGATTGAGCCTTCGCGAGAAGCTTCGAACCAAACCATTACGGTGGCGTATTGGCTTAGGGTTTTTACTGACCGATGAGCTGTTTTCGTTATCTGGTGACCGCCGTGCATATAGGAATAACTATAGACTTTACTACGCATTAGGTGCTGGCGGCAGTTTCTATCTTGCTTGGAATGCATGGACAGCATTGGGGATTATTGCCGGAGCATGGCTGCCCGACTTGACTGACTTGGGGCTAGACTTTGCTATTGCTGCGACCTTTATTGCTTTAGTCATTCCAGACATTAAAAGTTTACCTATTTTAATTTGTGTGTCCGTATCCGCTATTTTGTCTATCATTTTTTCGATTTACGCTATGAAATTAGGTCTGGTCGTCGCAGCCTTAGTTGGTATGTCAGCGGGGTTTGCGTTACAAAAATTGAGGCAAGTGCGATGACTTTAATCACTATTGGCTTACTTGCGTTAATCACTTTTACTACGCGTTATTTGTTTTTAGAGGGCAAGTTGCCGTTGCGTCTTGGGCCAAACGTTAAGCAGTTTTTGAGCTTCAGTGCACCTGCGGTATTAACTGCTATTTTTGTGCCTATTCTCTTTGTACATGACCAACAATTAGACATTAGCCATACCAATGCCTATATCTGGGGAGGTTTGGCCGCTGTTATGGCTGCCTATAAAACTCATAGTGTTTACTGGACTATAGGTTTTGGCACAGCTACTTTCTTGCTTAGTGGAAACCTGCCTTAGTTATCTCATTATCACTATGCCCGTCAGAAAAACAGTCAATCTCAATCGGAGTTACGATCATGAGCGGTGAAATGTTACTTGCGATTAGTTACAGTTTCATGATGATATTAGGTGGCGCCTTTGTTTAGTGGTAAATCAAAAATCATTATGATGATTAGACAGTGAAAATCACTTAATCTGATAGCCAATTTTATTCCTTAATGCTACAGGGAGATACAAAACGTGATGAACAATATGCCTGAAGCTAACTCAATGATTGAACCACAAGATTGGACCTTTCCAGTTCCCATAGCCTATGGGCCCGGCCGCATGGCTGAGATTGGATATCATTGTCAGAAATTGGGTATCTCAAATCCACTCATCGTTACTGATAAGGGTAGTCATCACCTACCGTTCATTGGCGATTTACAAACATATTTATCAAAAGCCTCTATCGATTCAGCGCTTTTCACTGGCATTTCTCCCAACCCACTGGCCGAGGATATTTATCAAGGGCGCTCGGTGTTTAATAACGGCCAGCATGATAGCGTAATTGCTATTGGCGGCGGGAGTGCGATGGATGGAGGTAAGTGTATTTGTCTCACGGCGAATAATGATTTTGATATATGGGATTTTGAATTTGAACAACCCGTTCCTAAGATGGGAGTCGACCAACCCTTTCCCTCGCTTATTACTATCCCAACAACCGCAGGTACAGGCGCTGAGACTGAGAGCACGGCGATGGTAACGCATGCAGAGAAGGGGATGAAATTTTGTGTTTGGCACCCAGATCTTAAGCCATCTCTTGCACTATTAGATCCAGAACTCACCGTTGGACTTCCGGCGACGCTGACTGCCTGGACTGGCACAGACGCCATGGTTCACGCTATCGAGGCATTTCTGGTACCTGGATTTCATCCCCTTTGCGATGGTGCTGCACTTGAGGGGCTTACGCTAGTATCGAAATGGCTGCCTATTGCGGTGCGTGAACCTAACAACATTACTGCGCGAGGTGGCATGCTCGTGGGTTCCTGCTTAGCCGGGATAGCCTTTATCAAAGGACTGGGTATGGTTCACGCGATTTCCCATATGGTGGGTGCAGAATTTGACACACAACATGGTCTCACCAATGCCATCATCCTTCCTGTTGTACTGCGCTTCAATTTACCCGGAATGGAGCTACAAGTGACTCGCATGGCGAAGGCGATGGGGTTGGAGGACCACTCTATTGACGGATTTATTACAGAAATTGAACGTATGTTAGATGAGATCAACATTCCTACATCCCTTCGCGATATTGATGTTCCACTAGATTGTGCCCAAAGAATCGCGGAAAAAGCTATCCTAGATAGCGCTGCAAGTACCAATCCACGACCGGCAAGTGTGGAAGAAATCCGCGGTTTAGTCGAAACTGCCATACAACAAGCGCGCTGAATGGGAGATAAGGATTATATGGAAAATCTCAAGAAATTTTACATCGGGGGTCAATGGGATACGCCTATTTCTGACGTAACCATGCCCGTTGTGAATCCCGCAACCGAGAAACAGATAGCAACCGTTGCTATGGGTAATGCTACTGATGTAGATAAAGCCGTGGGCGCCGCCAAAATAGCTTTTGAGGAGTTTTCAAAAACCAGTGCAGAGGAGCGTTTAGCTTTACTGTATAAACTCAAGTATGCCACGGAGCGGCGGTTAGAAGATTTGGCGCAAGCAATGCGATTGGAAATGGGAGCACCCATCACTATGGCACGTGAGGCCCAAGCTGATGCCGCCATCGGTCATCTTGATGGCTTCATTGAGGCACTCGAGGGCTTTAATCATCATGTAATACTGACTAATGGTGATCATCTTGTCTATGAACCTATTGGCGTGTGTGGACTGATTACCCCTTGGAATTGGCCGATGAACCAAATTGCCCTAAAAGTTATTCCAGCGCTTGCGACTGGATGTACCTGTGTACTGAAGCCCTCTGAACATACCCCTATCTCAGCCATGATTTATGCAGAGATTATCCATGAGGCGGGATACCCCCCTGGTGTATTCAATCTCATTAACGGCGACGGTCCTACCGTCGGTTCTGCCCTATCAAAGCATCCCGACATACAGATGATGTCTTTCACAGGCTCAACGAGAGCAGGGAAATCCATTACTCGTGACGCCGCAGAAACAATTAAGCGGGTAACATTAGAACTGGGTGGAAAATCACCAAATCTTGTATTTGCAGATTGTGACCTTGAAACTCAAGTGACAGATTCTATTAACGAATGTATGTACAACACTGGGCAGTCCTGTGATGCTCCAACAAGGCTACTCGTGGAGAGAAGTTGCTATGCTGATGTGCTCGAGATTGCCAAAAGAGCAGCTATGGCAACTCAGGTTGGAGATCCTGAACACGAGGGTGACCACATAGGACCACTATTTGATCAAATTCAATTTGATCGCGTGCAAACGATGATTGGTGTTGGGATCGATGAGGGTGCGATTGTATTGGCTGGAGGATTAGGAAAACCCGACGGTATGGATTTAGGCTGGTTTGTTAAGCCTACTATTTTTTCGGATGTATCAAATGATATGCGCATTGCTCAAGAAGAGATCTTTGGCCCTGTTCTAGTAATCATTCCTTTTGAGGACGAGGATGAAGCCATCTCCATCGCAAATGACACCCCATATGGCCTCGCTGCTTACCTTCAGACCGGAGATCCCGTACGTGCACGACGAGTGGCCGCTCAATTGCGTGCAGGAGCTATTCATATTAATGGTGGTGGATTTAATTATGGTTCACCCTTTGGAGGGCATAAGCAGTCAGGTAATGGTCGCGAAGGCGGTATTATGGGGATTGAGGATTTCCTAGAAAGAAAAACCTTGCATGGATTGTAAGAGGGTCTTAAATCTTAACTCTAAAGTCGTCAGTTAAACTATAGAACGCAGTGGTCACCAACTTTACTACCTTGCTTCAAGGCTCTTGATAGACTCTTTGCTTAATTAAAGAGAGTAATGATAATGATTCCACGTCATCTGTATGACTCTGACCACGAAATGTTTCGTGGCTCTGTTCGAAAGTTTCTAGAAACCGAAGCAATGCCCCATCATGAGCAGTGGGAGAACGACGGCATGGTGAGTGACGAAATATGGCTAAAAGCCGGAGAGCAAGGGTTTTTGTGCCCTATGGTGCCAGAGGAGTATGGTGGTGTTGACACAGATTTTCTCTACAACTGTATTGTTAATGAAGAGATTGCCCGTTCTGGTTGTACTGGATTGGGGTGGACGTTACACAATGATATCTCTGTCCCGTACATTGTTCGTTATGGCAGTGATTATCAGAAACAAGCTTATTTACCGCGTTGTGTCTCAGGCGAGTTAATTACTGCGATTGCAATGACCGAGCCGGGTGCAGGATCAGATCTGCAGGGAACTAAGACAACGGCAGTTCTGGATGGTGACCATTATATTCTTAATGGGTCTAAAACGTTTATTACCAATGGCCAAAAAGCGGGTCTAGTCATTGTTGTTGCGAAAACAGATCCTTCGGCTGGCTCGAAGGGCATTAGTTTGTTTTTGGTAGAGGCCGATTTACCAGGGTTTAGCAAAGGTAAAAATCTGAACAAACTGGGTTTAAAAGCTCAAGACACGTCAGAACTGTTTTTCCAAGACGTTAAGGTGCCCAAAGAAAACCTCCTTGGTGAAGAGGGCCGTGGCTTTATCTATTTGATGCAGGACTTACCTCAGGAACGATTGTCTATTGCCGTAGGGGCGGTTGCTAATTCCCAAGCCATACTTGAAGCAACAGTGACCTACACTAAAGAACGTAAGGCTTTTGGCACGTCCGTAGCATCCTTTCAAAACACCCAGTTCAAGTTAGCTGAGTTGGCGGCTGAAGTCACCAGTGCAGAAGTATTTTGCGATCGGTGCACTGAGCTCCTACTCGAAGATAAATTAGATTCGGTAACCGCGTCTAAGTTAAAGCTATTGACCACTGACTTGCAGTGCAGAGTTGCTGATGAGTGTTTACAGCTTCATGGTGGTTGGGGTTATATGTGGGAATACCCAGTGTGCCGAGCATTTGCGGACTCACGAGTGCAACGTATCTATGGGGGTAGTAATGAGATTATGAAATTGATTATTGCTCGAGATTTGATGAAGTAATAATGAGCCATGATTGATAAAAATGCCCCTTCACAGGGGCATTTTTGCGTCTGATTATCTGTTATGTATCAATTATCTTTGATCATTTAATAAAATTTTACTCTTTGTAAGAAGGGTCTATCTTATCAATGATGCGGACGAAGGCATTAAACTCAAGCTCTCCTGCTGGTTCACCCTTGGTTTGCATCTCCATTAATTGCTCAGATAACTTAAGAACATCATCATTGACAGGAATAATTTTTTTGCCAGTTGCATCGCAAGCCACTTGAATCTCACATGACCGCTCGAGAGTCCATTGATTTATAAAAGCTTCAGGTATTGTGCGACCACATGTCAGCAGGCCATGATTACGCAAGATGAGTAATCCTTTATTACCAAGGTTTGCGACTAGTCTTGGCTTTTCATCGTCTCTCACTGTGAGGCCTTCAAAATCATGATAGGCGATGCGATTGTGTAGTAATGCGGAGTAAAAATTGTCTGTACGCAATCCTTCTTGCGAGCAGGCAACGGCCATTCCGGCATTAGTGTGGGTGTGGGCTATACAATGGATTTCTGGGCGAGCTGCATGAATGGCGGTGTGAATAACAATACCCGCTGGGTTTACGGTGTAGTCAGTATCTTCAACAATATTACCCTCTATATCAACTTTAACTAAATTTGATGCAGTGACTTCACTGTAGTGTAGGCCGTAAGGATTAATCAAAAAATGATGCTCATCACCTGGAATTTTTACAGTAATGTGATTGAATATCATTTCGGTCCAGCCCATGTGGTCGAATATACGATAACAGGCGGCCAGTTGAATACGCAGTTCTTGTTCAGTCTTTTCCATTAGTTTGCCCTCTTAACAAATTTAGTCAAAATTACAATTTGGGTGCCGTTTACTCGGCCCTCTAGTTGTTCTGAATTGTCTGTCACCAACGATATGTTCCGCACTGCTGTGCCGCGTTTAGCGGTAAAGCTAACACCTTTAACATTTAAGTCTTTAGTTAGTGTGACCGTATCACCATTTTGCAGCGACGCACCATTACTATCTTTATGCTCAACAGCCGGAAGGCTATCTTCGTTAGTATTAGTCTTTGCCCAAGTTAAAGTATCATCTTCCAGATATAACATATCAAGTAGATCCTGAGCCCAGGGCTCACTACCTAGTCGATTTAGTAAACGCCATATAATGACCTGCACTGCTGGAACTTGGCTCCACATACTGTCACTAAGGCAGTGCCAGTGGTTAGGGTCCAAAATTAATGAATCACTCTGGCGCTCATGACACTGTTGGCAAATCAGGACGTTGTGATCGGCTAAATCATCACTATACGGTTTTATGGCGAAGCTGCGAAGCTGATCTAGCGCAGCGCAGAGTTCGCATTTCGCATCGCTGCGGCTGTGTAGTGAAGCGCTCAGGGTCATCAATGAAGGTTACTTTTATTATGTTTTAGGGCGCTATTATAACTCACCAAATCTTTGGCGCTATAGTTTGGTCGATTTGTATACCTCAGGGCTACTTAAACGCCATCGGCTATTAGTGATTTTGCCGCAGCCCATCCGGATAGCACTGCACCTTCTACGCGGGGGCCCGCAAAAGCATCACCGGCCAACACTAGCGGCGGTAGGTCAGTTCCCTCGCTAGCCAACATGCAGGGACTGCTATCGACTATTACAGGCTTACTGTAGCGCCAGCCGTGTACTTGAAAGTCGACCACTTTTGCATCCAGATAGGGGCTCGCTGAATCTATAAGTCGACGAGCAACTTCATCGCGGTCGTCCTCAAAGTGTTTCGCACTGAAATCACCACTACCATGAATGGTAACCGCTGGAAGGGCCGATACACCCTTCTGTTGATTATCACTTATCCATGCAATTGGACCGGAATCAATAACCATTGCTCCTGGGGGTTTAATGGCACTTGGCTTATCCAAAACTGCCATAACAGAAATACAGCTTTCATAACTAATCCGGCTGAGTCGATCATGCTTGTCTTGAGGTAGTCTAACATTACCGGTGCTTAACAAATCTAGTGTCTGGGGTACCGGTGAGGTGATTACTAATGAACGTGATTGAATACTGGTGCCATTGTCTAACTGGGAAAGCCACCCATCGCTATGAACTTGAATTGACTCTACCGTCGTAGCTAGTTTAACCGTGAGGTCCATGGCCAAATGTTTTGCGATAGCTGTCATAGTGGGCACGCCTCGATAACGCGCATGGCTATTTACTTGTCCCGGAAAACTGCTGTACCACTCTTCGGCAACACCATCCTCTATCCACTGACGAACTTGCTCTACAAATTTAGGATCGCGCGTAGTCATAAACTGAGCACCATGATCAAAACTGGCATTATCTATTCGTCGGCCCGCCAAACGTCCTCCTAATCCCCGTCCTTTATCGACAACTAGCACTGTGTATCCGGCATTTTGAAGGTCATTAGCCGCACTTAAGCCGGCAAGGCCAGCACCAACAATCAAAACATCGGTTTTATGTGTAGGTGAAGTCATAGTTGTATTCTTATGGTGAGTTTTTACGTGTTTTTGATTTGCAGCGTACAGAGCAAAATTGTACCTCTTCCCAACAACGCTCCCATTTCTTTCGCCAGGTAAATGGTCGTTCGCAAGCTAAGCAAATTTTAGTCGGCAAGTCAGATTTTTTACGCATGGATGGCATCTTTAGACCTAGGCTGCAGTTAGAGCAGTCCCCGCTAGAGTGATGCGGTGCATTAGTCTAGCCTCACCGTGATAGTCATTTTTAGCTTGATGCCATGTGCATCGATTGTCCCAAAAGGTTACTGAACCGGGCAGCCAGTTGAAGCTGCAGGTAAATTGAGGTTGGTCAACATGGGCATACAGTTCATCAAGTAAAGTACGGCTTTCTGTGAAGTCCCAGCCCTCAAATTGAATAGTATGCCCCGGGTTAACATAGAGTACTTTCCGGCCACTTTCAGGATGAGTAATCACTACGGGATGAGTTGCGTCGCCAACTCGGTCCATACCTCCTAGGTGCTGGGCGAGATCTGTATGCCGATAAACGCCATTTTCACCATAGAGATGCTCATTGGAATGTACTGCACGAAGATTGGCAATACGCTCTTTAAGCTCTGGGGACAGTGCATCATATGCGGCAGCTAGATTGGCAAATTGCGTGTCACCGCCAGTCTTAGGTAGCATACGAGCCACCAATATAGAGCCCATCGCAGGAATCTCATCATAAGAATGGTCAGTATGCCAGCCACCACCGATATTAGTTTGCTGGGTTTTCTCTTTACGAACTTCGGCGATCTTAGGAAAATCATTGGTCGCCTTAAAAAACTTATTAATTACAATGCTACCAAAGCGTTCGGCAAATTTAAGATGTTCTGTGGGCGGTAAAGTTTGGTCTCGGAAGAATAGTAAACCGTGTTCAGCAAACACTTCTCTTAACTGAGCCAAATCGCTATCTGAAAGCGTAGCTAGCTGGATGTCGCTCACCGTAGCTCCGCAGCCATTTGTATATGGAGTGACAATCATAGATCGAGCCTCATTACATTATAAAAGTTCATTGAGCTTTTGTAGTAATATCTGATTGACTTGTTGAGGGTTAGCTTGACCTTTAGAGGCTTTCATAATCTGACCCATAAAGCCACCAAGCTTCTTCTTACGCTTACTTTCATCGCTGTTAATGAAGTCTTCAACCATGGCTAAATTTGCATCTAAAACCTCAGCCACTATTTTTTCGAGAGCGCCGCTATCTGAGACCTGCTTAAGCCCTTTAGCCTGAATAATCTCATCGGCGGTACCTTCGCCTTTCCACATGGCTTCAAACACAAGTTTGGCCATTTTCCCAGAAATACTATTATCTTCAATACGTGCAACCATGCCTGCAAGTTGCTGGGGAGATACTGGGCTTCCAGAAAAATTGAGATCAGCATTATTTAGAGCACCACTAAGCTCACCCATAACCCAGTTCGCCGCTAATTTTGCATTGTTGGAACCTTCAGCTACTACTTCAAAGAATGCCGACATATTGGAGTCATTAGCAATAATATTAGCGTCATAATCAGACAGTGCGTACTGGCTAACAAAACGTTTTTGACGAGCGTCAGGCAGTTCAGGCAATGCCTGACGTAGCTCTTCAATAGTGGCATCACTAATCAATACTGGAAGTAGATCGGGACAGGGGAAGTAACGATAGTCATTCGCTTCTTCTTTACTGCGCATTGACTTAGCAACCTTGGTATCACCATTATAAAGACGTGTTTCTTGAGCCACTATCCCGCCGTCCTCAATCAGATCTATTTGACGTTCGACTTCGCGCTCAATTGCTTCTTCCATAAATTTAAAGGAATTGAGGTTTTTAGTTTCGGTACGTGTACCTAAGACTGAACTACCGGTGGGTCGGACAGAAACATTGACATCAAAACGCATACTGCCTTGGCTCATTTCACCATCGCAGATATTAATTGAGGTAACAATGCTATGGAGCTTTTTGGCAAAAGCGATAGCTTCCTCCGCGCTGCGCATATCAGGCTCGGAGACAATTTCAATCAGAGGTGTACCCGCGCGATTCAGATCAACGCCGGACATACCATGGGGCAAGTTGCCCTCATGAGTAGATTTACCTGCATCTTCTTCAAGATGTGCATGATGAATACCAATAGCTTTCTCTGAGCCATCGGCTAGCTGAATAGTCACGCTACCGCGGCCGACAATCGGCTTTTCCAATTGCGTAGTTTGATAGCCTTTTGGTAAATCTGGATAGAAATAGTTTTTGCGTTCGAATACGGATTCCTGGCAGATATCAGCGTCTATGGCTAACCCAAACATAATGGCATAATTTACTGCCTGTTTATTGAGTACAGGGAGGGTTCCAGGCATAGCTAAGTCTATCGCACACGCTTGGCTGTTGGGGGTGGCACCAAAAGCGGTACTTGCTGCTGAGAAAATTTTGGTTTTGGTGGCTAATTGAACATGCACTTCAAGTCCAATAACAGTTTCCCAACTCATGATATAGCCTCTGGTGTTTGTTGGTGCCAATTAGTAATCTGTTGAAATTGATGGGCAACATTTAGCATGCGCGCCTCATCAAAGTAGTTTCCAATAATCTGCAAACCTACGGGTTTATCTTCGACTATCCCACACGGCACTGACATGCCGGGTAATCCTGCTAAATTGGTGGCAATGGTATAAATATCTTCTAAATACATTGCAACCGGATCATCTCCTTTGGCGCCAAACTTAAATGCTGGCGATGGGCACGTTGGACCCATAATCAAATCTACCGACTTAAAGGCTTCGGAAAAATCTTGTTGAATGAGTTGCCGAACCTGCTGAGCTTTACCGTAATAAGCGTCATAGTACCCAGCAGATAGGCAGTAAGTACCAATCAAAATACGTCGCTGAACCTCTTCGCCAAAACCTTCAGCGCGACTCCGGCAATACATGTCATGCAAATCTTTAGGATTCTCACATCGATAACCATATTTGACACCGTCAAAGCGAGAGAGGTTAGCTGATGCTTCAGCTGGGGCAATTACGTAATACGCAGGCACCGACAGCTCAGAGTTGGGAAGACTTATCTCGACTAATTCTGCACCTTGTGCCTCTAAATCAGCTAGTGCTTTTCTAACCGCCACTTCAGTGCCAGGGTGAAGGCCTTCTGAAAAGTATTCCTTGGGGATTCCGATCTTCAGTCCCTTAACTGAATTACCCAAGGATGCGGTGTAGTCAGGTACATTTTTATCCACCGACGTTGAATCTTTTTCGTCAAAACTGGCCATGCAGTTAAGCAGTATTGCGCAGTCTTCTGCCGTGCGGGCCATCGGACCTGCCTGATCCAGACTTGAGGCGAAAGCAATCATTCCCCAGCGAGAAACACGGCCATAGGTTGGTTTCAGACCGCTAATTCCACAAAGTGCTGCAGGTTGACGAATTGAACCTCCAGTATCTGTAGCAGTTGCTCCAGGAGCTAAACGCGCGGCGATGGCAGCAGCAGAGCCTCCAGAGGAGCCTCCAGGCACCGAATCTGTCGCCCAAGGATTCTTTACAGGCCCATAAAAGCTAGTTTCGTTTGATGAACCCATAGCAAACTCGTCCATATTGGTTTTACCCAACATGACGGCCCCATCACGTGCAAAGTTTTCTACTACGGTGGCATTATATGGAGGTATGAAATTGTCGAGCATCTTAGAACCGCAGCTGGTGCGTACGCCATCAGTACAAAATATATCCTTGTGCAGGATAGGTATACCGCACATAGCAGGGGCATCGCCAAGCGAGAGTCGCTGATCAGCCAGAGTTGCAGAATTTAAAGCTTGTTCACCAGTTACGGTGATAATCGCATTGTAGTCATCATTTATTTGACTGATTCGATCTAAAAAGTGCTGAGTTAATTCGACACTTGAAAATTCATTGTTTTGTAGGCCTTTAATAAGCTCAGCAATAGTGTAATTGTGCATTGTCAGTCCGGTTATTCGATCATTTTGGGGACGGTAAATAATCCATTGTGGGTTTCTGGTGCTATCGCCTGAAAAGCCTCTCGCTGGTCAGTTTCGCTCACTTCATCATCACGTAGACGCTGAGAGGTGTGAAACGGACGAGATATTTCTTGCAAAGAGTCAGTATTGGCACTTTGCAGCTGATCGACTAAAGCGAGAACACTGCTGAGGCGCCCAGTAACATCAGCGATGGTTTTTTCATCAATCGCCAGACGTGACAGCGTAGCTAGTTTTTCAATTTCTTTTCTTTCAATAGTCATTTTTTTTACCCAGCAAACACGGCACTTATTAGTGTTGCAGTACGATGAACTTTTATTGTCTTTCCAGACTCGGTAAGGTACCACAAAAGGCGCATTAGTTTAATCAGATCGTTTATTCAATCCGCTAATGTGTAACCTTTTTGTTTTATTTGGTTTAATTTTCAATAGATAAAGGAAGTTTCTTCAGAGATCAGCTAAACTCAGGATCTACTGCGTCAAAGAGGACACTCTTTTGTGACTATTTTTGGCGGGACAGTGCGATATGACTGAATTCTCCGCTGACACTACTGTGGTGAGAATGACTTAGGAAACTCAGCAAATGCTTAAAAAAATTCGTGGTATGTTTTCCAGCGATCTATCGATCGACTTGGGCACGGCAAATACGCTCATTTATGTTCGCGACAAAGGGATTGTCCTTAACGAACCCTCGGTGGTGGCTATTCGTCATCATATGGGGCAAAAAATAGTGGATGCAGTTGGGGTTGATGCCAAGCGCATGTTAGGTCGAACTCCAGGGGATATAACGGCCATTCGGCCTCTTAAAGACGGTGTAATTGCTGATTTCCAAGTTACTGAAAAGATGCTCTTACACTTTATTAAGAAAGTCCATGAAACAAGTTTTTTCCCGCCTAGCCCACGGGTCCTTATTTGTGTCCCATGTATGGCAACTGAAGTTGAGAGGCGTGCTATTAGAGAAGCGGCTCATCAGGCAGGAGCTCGAGAGGTTCATTTGATTGACGAGCCGATGGCTGCCGCTATTGGTGCAGGTCTGCCAGTGGAAGAGGCGGTTGGCTCAATGGTTGTTGATATTGGCGGAGGTACCACAGAAATTGCGATCCTATCGCTAAGCGGAGTTGTTTATGCCGATTCAGTGCGTATTGGTGGAGACCGCTTCGATGAGGCTATTGTTAACTTTGTACGTCGTGAATATGGCAGTGTAATTGGTGACACCACAGCTGAGCGCATAAAAATGGAAATAGGCGGTGCCTATTTAGCTGAGGAAGTAAGGGAAATTGAGGTAAGAGGGCGCAATCTGGCGGAGGGAATACCAAAGCGCTTTACCCTAACCAGCGATGAAATTTTGGGTGCGCTCCAGGAACCATTGGTTGGAATTGTCCAAGCAGTAAAGCGTGTTTTAGAGCAGTCCCCACCGGAGCTAGCCTCGGACATTGCCGAAGCGGGAATTGTTTTGACAGGTGGTGGAGCTTTACTGAAGGATCTTGATAAATTACTTGCTAAAGAAACTGGGTTGCCCGTCATTGTTGCCGAAGAACCACTGACTTGTGTTGCTCGTGGCGGCGGTGAATTTTTGGATATTATGGATAACAGAAAGCTCAATAGATTGGCTTTTTAGTAGTGTCGCTGATTCGTTAGAGTTTGAATGCCACTAATTCTTCGGGAGCAGAATCATTAGCAATGCCTTCGTCAAACTATCATCGATCTTTCGTCGTCTTTTGTTGGTGGTGGCCATTTCATTCGGTCTGATGGCCGCTCACAGTTATACCGACTGGTTTGATCCTATTGAAAACTTCTTTGATAACGCGCTCCTTCCTGCACATTGGTTAGCGACAGTCCCTGCTCGCTTGAGCGTTTGGAGTGAATTGATTCTCTCTGATCGTTCGGATTTAGAAGTGGAGAATACCCGACTGAAGCAAGAAAGCCTGATCCACCGGGGACAGATTCAACGGATGGCAGATCTTGCAGCTGAAAATCTGCGATTAAGGCTATTGCTCAATGCAACAGAATTATTAATGGATAGTGTGTTGGTTACTGAAGTCATTGGTGTTTCTCCGAGTCGAAACAGTCACACATTGTTTATTGATCGTGGTACTGAGGATAATGTTTATATAGGCCAGCCTATTCTTGATGCAGAAGGGCTAATGGGACAGGTGATCGAAGTGTTTGAAGATCATAGCGTGGCTTTACTAATCACAGATAGCACGCATGCGATTCCTGTGCAGACATTGCGCAATGGTATGCGGTCGATTGCTGAAGGGACGTCTGATTACGATAGGTTGAGGTTACGGTTTGTGTCACCGACCGCAGATATTAGAGAAGGGGACCAGTTGGTTAGTTCAGGGCTGGGCGGAAGATTTCCGGTGGGCTATCCTGTTGGTAGTGTTATTAATATTGAACACAAATCTGGAGCTAGTTTTATTGAGGTGGAGATTACTCCCGCAGCCAAAATAGACAGGAGTAAACATTTACTGCTAGTGTTTACTTCAGAAGATGGCGGTGAAGTTGGTCCTTCTCAGTGAAGGAGTCTGGTGTTGGGCTAGCACTTATAATTTCTATTTTGCTAGCATCAGTACTGCAGTTAGTGCCAGTTTCCGGCTATTTAATAGTGTTGAAGCCTAATTTTTTACTCTTAGTTGTCATTGGCTGGATAATTTTTAGACCCAGCCAGTGGGGAATTGGCTTTGCGGCTTTTACTGGGCTTTTAGCCGACTTGATCTTCAGAGCTCCAATTGGCGTGCACGTTTTGTTGTTTTCCACGGTAGGGGCTATCCCTCTCTATTTAAGTGGGTGGCTAGTTTATTTCTCATTAATCCACAGATGTCTTTTTGTGTTTATTCTGATTATTTTTGCAGAATTTATGCGCAACATGTTGCTTTCAATGTGGGAGATTCCTATAGATTATAGCTATATAATAGTGGTTGCTCTGGCGTCCGCAATAGTGTGGCCTGCGATTGATCAGTTACTGATCAAGGTTAATCGGAAGCGTTAATAATCATCCTTTGACGGGCTTCTCGATGACTGCTTTAAAATAGATTAAAAGGCCAATGTATGTCTGTCACTCAAACTACGGTGGGGAATTATGATCTCGTGTTAGCGTCAGGGTCTCCGAGGCGGCACGATATTTTGGAACAAATTGGTGTTCTACACCGCATTATCATTCCAACGATTGATGAAACTCAAAGGTCTACGGAGTCAGCCACTAGCTACGTGACTCGTCTTGCGCTTGAAAAGGCGAGTGCAGGTTGCTTAATGAATGACTCGGATGCTCCTGTGCTGGGTGCAGACACAATTCTTGTCTGTGATGGACAGGTATTTGGCAAGCCGGTTAATTACTCGAACTTTAAAGAGATGTTCACTTCCTTGTCAGGACAAACACACAGCGTATTATCGGCAGTGGCCATCGATAATAAAGAAAAAAGTTTAGTGTTATTGTCCAAAACATGGGTAACGTTTCGCGCTATAACCGAGGCAGAAATTATTACATACTGGGAAACCGGTGAGCCTAAAGATAAGGCTGGGGGTTACGCTATACAGGGATATGGCTCAGTTTTTGTTGAACACATCAAGGGTAGTTATAGTGGTGTTGTTGGCTTGCCTATTGCTGAAACATGTCAGTTACTGTCTAAATTTGATGTGCCTACATGGCAATATCCTATCGCGGAATAGATTTCACATGATCAAAAAGAGCACTAGCCACATACTTATTAATCGTCAAGCAGGTGAGGTACGTGTTGCCCTTTTAGAAAGTGGATTAGTACAAGAAGTGCATATTGAGCGAGCTAATGAGCTCAGTATTGTAGGTAGTATCTATAGAGGTGTTGTCACAAGAGTAATGCCCGGTTTGCAAGCGGCATTTGTAGATTTTGATGGTGACCGCAGTGGGTTTTTACATATTAAGGATGTTTTGGTCAAATCAGTTACGCCATTAAATCAACAAGCTAATCTGTCAAATAATGATAAAGATATTCGCTATCTACTGCGAGAGGGACAAAAAATCATTATTCAGGTGATCAAAGCGGCGGTAGCCGAAAAGGGCGCTAGATTATCTACTAATCTTACTCTGGTATCGAACTATGCGGTTTATAAGCCCTATGGGTTAGACCATAAAATATCTCATCGCATTAACGTTAAAGATGAAAGGGCCAGGCTTAACGATGGGTTAACAGAAATCTTAGACAATAACTCCTTGGAGAGTAAGCACAGAGTGGGTAGCTACATTTTACGTTCTGCTGCCAAAAATATTAATTTGAACTTATTAAAAGCGGATATAAATTTCCTTCAGCGATTGTGGTCAGCGCTAGAGGTTAAAATAGGTATTGCTGAGGGACCTAGTTGTCTGCATCGAGAATTACCAGTTGAGCAGAGACTAATAAGGGATTTAGCCGTGGGGGAGTTGGCGCAAATCACTGTGGATGATGAATACCTTGTCCTCAAGCTACAGCAATTTTGTGATGAATTAAAGATCGACATTCCCAAAGGTATTCATTATTACTCTGAGAGTCAGCCGATCTTTGGAAAATACAAAATCGATGATCAAATTGATAAAGCACTTCAGCGTAGAGTAGATTTGGATAATGGTGGGTATTTAATCATTGACCAAACAGAGGCTATGGCAACAATCGATGTTAACACTGGATCAAATATAGGACGTCAAGATCCTGAACAAACGGTCTATCAAACGAATCTTTGCGCAACGACGGAGATTGCCCATCAGATACGACTACGTAATTTATCGGGGATCATTGTTATTGATTTTATCGATATGCAAAAGCCTGTCCATCGTGAGCACGTTTTGGGCAGTTTAAAAAAAGCGATGAGTGGCGATAGAACAGAATTATTTATATCCAAATTTACTGAATTAGGTCTTGTACAGATCAGACGCAAGAGAACCCATCAAAGTTTGCGGCAACTGCTGCACAGCGATTGCGCTGTCTGTAATGGTCATGGATCGTTAAAGTCCATCGATACAGTAATTTTTGAGATTTGGCGCGAATTAAAACGTGTTGCAGATACCTATGATTGCACTACCTTAAGTGTTCGTGCATCCTCAGAAGTCATTGAGGGATTCTTAGCTTCAAAAGAAACCTTTATGAAGGCATTTGAGGGGGTCTTTAAATGTACAATTGAAATAACAGATCAACCATTATTTACTCGAGAACAGTTTGATGTCATTAGAGGCTGAGTACAGGAAATGAACGCTAGATTATTGACAATCTTAGCTATGGCCGGCCGCATATTTCTTTTGGGTGCGATGTCGCTAGTATTTGGAATAATCGTTCTTGTTTTAATTGGAAGGCAAACCGTCTCGCAGGTCGATGAACTACGTGAAAATGTCGAAAGCTTCTTAGTTGACAATATAGGCTTACAGGTGGAGATTGGAGAGTTAGCTGGGGAATGGCCTAGACTAGTACCGATTATTGATATAGCTACCCTGAGGCTAAAAGATGATGATGAGCGCCCATCCATAGCATTGACTGATGTTCGCGCAGAGCTTGATTTATTTCGAACTCTACGGCACTTAAATGTTGTCTGGCGCGAACTGACTATTAATGATCTGTCTGTCGTGTTGGTAGAGGATAGCAATGGCAATTGGAATTTGAGAGGTTTTGAGGGTGGTGCTGATACTGAACTTGAGGTGCTTTTAAAGCCCTTTACCCACAGCCGATTAATTAATTTAGAGCAAATCCAGATAGAATTTCAAGCCTTTTCGGGCCAGGTCATAAGACTAAAAGGCGCTTCGGTGAAGGTAGAAAATGATGATAGTTTTCATCGCAGTGAGATGTCCTTATTTTTTGCAAAGCAAACTGCTCCAGCCTACTTTGTTCTCGAAGGCTATGGCAATCCGATGGATCACGAATTCTTTAGCGCTCAGGCATATTTGAAGGTACAGAATTTTGATATTTCCGAGCCGCTAGTTGCCTTTGGTAAGTTTCTTGCTCCGGAGATTTTAAAAGACTTAGAAAATTTTAGTACGGGATTAAATAGCGAGGTGTGGGTTGATATTCAGCCTGGAGGTAGCCTTGATTTTGAAGGCTCTATGTCAGTGTCTGAATTGCCTCTCGACTGGTTTTCTAATTCCCCCCCAATAAAAAATATTAGTTCAGATATCACTGGATGGTATATGCCTTCCAAAGATTGGGGTTTTCGACTTCAAGGTCTGGATTTAGACTGGGCCAATAACGATATAAAGCCGTTAGATATGCTGTTTAGTCAGAGGCTGACAACGCAATGGTATGATTTTGATGTGTCTATGAATCATCTTAATCTGACTCTTTTATCCGATCTTGTTGAGGAAGCAAACGTCATCAGTGATGGTGTTTTAAAAACGCTTGATCAGTTACGGCCTCGCGGAGATCTTAGTGTACTTACCTTCGGCCATAATCAATCGGGATACTTTGCATCTGCTAATTTGTCTAATGTGGATATCGAGCCATTTAAGGGTATACCAGGTATTAGGGGCGTTAACGGTTATATTGAAATAGAGGGTGACAAGGGCCTTTTTCATATTGATGATGAAGATGGTTTCAGTCTTGCCTTTCCTCAAATCTACACAGACTATTTGCCAGTTCAACAAGCGCTGGGAACTGTCTATGTCCATGCGAATGTTGAAGAAAAAACTACTGTTGTGAGAAGTTCGGTAATAGATGCGAAACTGGAAGCAGGTGACGCTAGCTTTTTGTTTTCAGTGAAGCAAGATAACTCTGCGCTTAAGATCGCCCCAACCATAACCCTTTTAGTGGGTGGCAGTAATATTAATGCTAAGTACAGTAATCAGTACCTTCCCTACACGCTATCACCATCATTAACACAATGGCTGCAGGCGTCAAATCTCAGCGGTAATGTAAAGCAGTTTGGACTATTGAAAAGGTCTGGTCCTGGTGTTGGGCAGGAACTAGTGAGGACAACTCAGTTACTGTTTGACGTTGAAGCCGCCGAGTTAGATTATCATCCCCAATGGTTGGGTTTGCGTGACTTTGATGCAACGGTAGTTGTTGATGATACTGTCACTTTAGGGCAGGTCTCGCGCGGTACTTTGGGTGGTGCAAGCGTTATTAGCGCGGGTATCGAAATCGGAAATTCTAAATTAGGAAAACCAAAATCTAATCTCTTACGAATTAATGCCAACCTGGATTCAAGTGTTTCACAAGCTATTAACATCTTAGCTAAATCCTCCTTAGCTTCCAATATTGGCTCTTTGGCAAGCTGGGATTATGGAGGACAATTAAAGACCGCACTTATGTTACAAATCCCCTTGAAAACTGCCGATGGAATAAGTGCTATCGGTAACTATGAGGTTCTTAGTACTTTGCAGGATGCACAGATATCGATTCCTAATAGTCCTATCGTTGTAGCAGATATAAATGGTGCCATCAATTTCTCCACCACTAAGGGTTTGTACTCGCAGGCCATAACAGGTCAGTTTTGGCAGCAACCTATAGTTGCTCGTTTATTCAAGAAAAGTGATGATCAGAATATTCTTTTCAGCACCTCGATAAAGCCTTACAACCTAAATAGATTAGTCGACTTCCCGTGGTCCAAGATAGTTAGTGGGATGATCCCTTTGGAGGGATTGCTAAAAATTAAGCCTCTCTCATCATCAGCGACAGATTCAAAAAGGCAAGAGCAGAATTTAAATAACATTAGTCCGGTAACATTAACCGTAAAAAGTCAGTTAGTGTCAAATGGGATAAGCCTTCCAGTGCCCCTAGGGAAAGAGGCAGGTGAGATAAGGAAACTCGCACTAAAACTGCATTTTGACTCTGGTTTAGCGCGTATTGAGGGAACCCTAGGGGATCACTTAGTGAGTGATCTACGTTTTATTGATGGTCGTTTCCACCGAGGCGTGATCAATTTTGATCGTACCCTGACTCTGCCAGAAGAGAATATTATGTTGGTAGGAAGCTACTTGGAAACGACGGATATTGATTCTTGGCGGCCAGTGATAGACCTCTTTAGTGGCGATTCGGAAGAGTCTGAGAGAGCCTGGTACCCAGTTTTTGATCTAAAGTTTGATTATTTAGAATGGGAGGGACTCGATATTCAAGATATACGCTCACAGACTAAAATTTTGGCAGGCGATATCGCATTAGATTTTTTCAGTGAACTAGCGGATGGACATCTATTGGTTAATATGGATAGTCAGCGCGTACCGTCATTACATTTAACGCGCCTAAGTATTTCCGATAGTTTTTTAAAAGAAAAAATTAAAACGTCGGTCTTTGACCCGCGAAAACTTACTGCTCTGGATTTTTCGGTAGATAGTCTGTTTTTCAATGAAAAGAGATGGGGTAACCTTGCCTTTGATCTTCGGCCACAGGTCTCTGGTGCAAAATTTGGTCAGATTAAAGGCGACATATTTGGATTAAAAGTAAGTGGATCTTCTGATAATGAACAGGCGGAATTTTTCTGGGGATTTGATGGTGAAAAAAATATTAGCCAGCTCAAGGGATCTGTAACCACTCAAAATATAGGCGATCTATTCAGCGGCCTTAACCTTCCAATCCCTGTAGACAGTCAATCTGGAGATATTTTCTTTAATCTCCAGTGGCCAGATAATCCCTGGAGCTTTTCCAAACAAAATCTCGCAGGTAATTTTGAAATTGAGCTTAATCAAGGTAGTTTCTACAGCTCATCTGTGGGCACTCAGCCGGCACTTAAACTTTTTAGTCTTTTCAATTTCGCCAATTGGCTACGTAGATTAAAACTCGATTTTTCGGACGTCGTCGGTGAGCACCTTGCCTTCAATAATCTGCAAGGATCGGTCTATTTTGATCAAGGCAATGCTCGGTTGTTAGAGCCATTAATTGTGAAAATGCCTTCTGGTAGAATGAGCTTAGCAGGTGACTTTGACTTGTTAGCTGAAACTGCAGATGCTCAATTAGTTGTGACTTTGCCTGTAGCAACTAATTTGCCGTGGGTAGTTGCATTACTCGGAGGGATTCCTGCGGCTGCAGGAGTCTTTATTACTAGCAAGCTGGTCAGTAAGCAGGTTGATCGTCTGTCTAGTATTAGTTACAAGATAAATGGATTATGGGATGACCTAGAGGTCTCAGTGGATCAGATTTTTGCTGCGCAATTGGAGGCCGATTCAAGCTTAAACTCATCGACAGTCCAGCCAAATAAAGATTGATGGCAGTATTAATGTTGTTGAACAGCAGTGTCGTAGAACCCCGAAGTTAAGCGATGGAAGCCCCACTTTTTATTCGGACACTGATCTAATATATTCAAAAATTTTACGGCTGGCTACGGGCGCTTTTTTCAGTTCTATTTCACGATTTGCCTGACGCTGTAAATTACGTAGCTGCTGTCGTTCAGCGAGAGGATACTCTTTTAAAAACGACTCTATCCCTTTATTACCTTGACTAATAATCCGTTCGCGCCAGACTTCCAACTGTTTGAAATGTTGCCGATACGTTAACGACTGATGATCCATTTTATCGAGTGTGTTTTGAATCTCATCGATATTCGATATACGCATTAGTTTGCCAATATACTGCAAATGGCGACGTTTGGCCTCACGACTTTTTAGCTTACGGGCTTCATAGATAGCCTCTTTAAGAGCTTCGGGTAAGTTAAATTTTTGCAACTTACCCTCGGGCATTTCCACTAATTCTTTACCCATAGCTTGAAGGGCATGACTGTCTCTTTTGAGTTGCGATTTACTCGGGCCGTCATACTCTGTTGGCAAGTTAGTATCATCCATTAGACAAGAAATACTGCGGCAAGTCCCAAAAAGGAAACAAAGCCGACAATGTCAGTAATTGTAGTAAGAATAACCGAGCCTGCAAGGGCAGGATCGATCTTGAGAGACCTTAATATCACTGGTAAAATGGTCCCTGTTAGCGCTGCAGCCATTAAGTTAATAGCCATCGCAAGACCAATTATAATAGCCATTCGAATATCTTGAAACCATATCGACACAATACCGCCGACGACTGCGGCGTATAACAATCCATTTAGAGCGCCGACCGCAAATTCTTTACTCAAAAGCCAACTTATGTTCCCCCGCTCTATTTGCCCCAAAGCCATACCTCGAATCACTACAGTGAGGGTTTGACTACCCGCGACTCCACCCATGCTTGCAACAATAGGCATTAGGATGGCAAGGACCACTATTTTGTCGAGCGTAGCTTCAAACAAACTAATTGCGAATGATGCCAGGATAGCGGTAAGTAAGTTAACGCCTAGCCAGACTGCACGCCGGGGAGCTGTGCGACTAATGGATGAAAATGTATCTTCGGTATCACTTAGTCCAGCCATTGCTAATAAAGAATGGTCAGCATCTTCAACAATAACATCTACGACATCATCAATTGTGATTCTGCCTAGTAATCTGGTATTTGCATCAATAACGGGCGCCGAAACTAGATCATAGCGCTGAAATAGAATGGCTACGTCTGAATCAACTAAGTTGACATCAATCGCTTTAAATTCTGTGTTCATTACTTCGCGGACAGTGGTAGCCGGAGAGGAGGTGAGCAACTTACCTATCGATAAATTACCCAAAAACGTATCATCGCGACTAACCACAAAAAGATTATCAGTAGTATCTGGAATTTCTTCAAAACGCCTAAGATATCTAAGAACAACATCCACTGAAATATCGGGCCGTACAGTAATAATCTCTGTATCCATCAGACCGCCGGCAGTATCCTCGCTGTAGGTCAAAACAGTTTCAACCCGTTGACGATCCTGAAGTGTCATTGCCTTTAGTACTTCTGGTATCACTCTGTCAGGAAGCTGTTGAAGAATATCAACGACGTCATCTACATCCAGCCCTTCAGTCAACAATGCAACTTCAGCACCGTCCATCTTGTTGAGGAATTCGAGTTGTATATCATCAGATAAGTCATGTAATACTTCACCAGAAACCTCTGAATCGACAAGTCCCCAAAGAATATGACGATACTTTGGCGGCGCAATTTCAAGTTGATGGGCAATATCGGGAGGCGCGAGATTATTAAGCGTATGTCTGACCTGACTCAGAGTGGCTGAATCAACTGAGTTGTCGAGTTTGGCAAGTATTTTATCGCTGACAATCATAGATTGCGTTCCCGGTCGATCCAATTGAGGCTGGACGAGACTGTATTCTAACTTTGTATGCCTAAATAGAATAGGAGATATTTACATTTGTCGGCAGGTAAACTTTAAAGCGTCGAATATAACGCTCAATTTACTCTCCCTCACCAAAATAGTCGCCAAATAAATCTTTTACCGCAGTTTGAGCTTTTTCCTGCTCTGGCCCATCAAACTCAAATATGAGATCAGTGCCTTGATTAGCTGCGAGTAACATTAGCGACATAATACTTTTTGCATCTACTAGGGGCGGTTTTTCACCCGTATGAATTGAGCATGAGTAGCGGTTTGCTAAGCTAGCTAATTTCGTGGCAGCACGAGCATGCAAACCTAATTTATTGATAACCTTGATATTGACTCGAATCATGACAAAAATACTTGATAGGTCACTTAGATAGCTCTTTATGCACGATTTGAACAGAAGGGTAATCTTTTGAAAAATGTTCATGTAGTCTATTGGAGATGTAAACTGACCGATGTTGGCCGCCAGTACAGCCGATGGAAACGGTTAAATAACTGCGGTTATTTGCTTGAAACTTAGGAATCCATCGAGTCAGAAAGCCAATGATATCAGCAAGCATAGCCGCAACATCTACCTGACTTTCTAAAAATTCGATAACCCCGGAATCATTACCATTCTGAATTCTTAACTCTTGCTTCCAGTAAGGATTTGGTAGACATCGCACATCAAAAATAAAGTCAGAGGCATCGGGTAGTCCACGTTTAAACCCGAATGATTCAAACAGGATCGACATATGATCACTACTATTAGGCACGATCGTATTTTTAATAAGATCTCGTAACTGGTGGAGCGATAGCCCAGATGTGTCGATATTTTGATCTGAAATTTTTAGTATTGGCGAAAGTATTTCTTCTTCAAGATCAATGGCTTCAGACAAGCTAACAGTGTCATTACTTAGAGGGTGTTTGCGCCGAGTTTCACTGTACCGGCGGATTAGATCACTACGCCGCGCCTGCAGAAAAATCACACTGACATGAATTCCACCTGCCTCAATCTTACTCAATATTGCAGGTAGTTTACTGAGGTCGCCAGCGATATTTCTAGCATCTATGCCGACGGCTAATTGAGTGTCATATTCAACGGGCTGTAAGCCATCATCCATTAGATCCAGTTGGTTATTACCAGAGTTCTCTGAGTTGAGCTCTTTAATCAGATCTGGCAAAAGACTTGCAGGAAGATTATCAATACAGGTAAACCCTACATCCTCAAGAATATTTAGAGCGGATGTCTTACCGGATCCAGAGCGCCCACTAATAATAACAAGACGTAACATTAGCTTGCACGCTCCAAGGCTATGGCCGTATCGTAGAGGTCCGTATTATTTTTACATTCGCGTAACAAGCGTCGAGACGAATCTTTTTGCATAAGAGCGGCGACTCGTGCCAGCGTTGCCAAATGTTCGTCATTTTTCTCTTCAGGAACTATCAGCGCGAAGATCAGGTCAACTGGTTGGTCATCAAAGGAATCGAAATCAATTGGATTCTGAAGCGTTAGCAAACAACCATATATCCGCTTAACGCCGGGTGCTCTGCAGTGAGGTATAGCTACCCCATCACCTATAGCCGTACTCCCAAGTTTTTCACGCGCGACAAAACTCTGAAATAGATTCTCCGCTTGCTCTTCATCACTCCCTAAATAGTCGCTAACTAAAGAGGATAAATTTTCAAGAACACGCTTCTTACTTGGCCACGGTAGGCAGCTTTGTGTCGTTATAGGAGAGAGAATGTCAGTAATTTTCATTATTTCGTTTAGTGCCCTCGATGTTTTTCTTTGTACTTTATAATTTGTCTGTCTAACTTATCAGCCAGTGCGTCTATTGCCGCATACATATCCTCATGTTCGGCTATGGCGAAAAGTTCTGCGCCACTCACATGCACTGTCGCCTCAGCCTTCTGCCTCAATTTCTCAACAGTTAGCATCACAGTGGTACTGGTTATTTGTTCGTAGTGTCTCTCTAATTTTGCCAATTTAGCGTTAACATACTCTCTTATTGGGTCTGTAACTTCTAGATGGTGTCCGCTTATGGTCATCTGCATGTAATACTCCTTTTAGATAGCATTTTCGAATCGTTTTCTGTCGCTAGAAGAAGGGATACCCAGGCTCTCTCGATATTTGGCCACCGTGCGGCGAGCAACCTGAATACCTTGCTGTTCTAGTAAAACCATTAATTTATTGTCACTTAACGGTTTTGAAGGCTTTTCAGCTTCAATCAGAGTTTTTAGGATAGCGCAAACTGCCGTTGATGAACACTCCCCGCCAGAGGAAGTGCCAACATGGCTTGAGAAAAAATACTTTAGCTCAAAAATCCCCTGTGGTGTGGCTAGATATTTTGCAGTAGTCACTCGCGAAATAGTTGATTCATGTAATTCTAATTTAGTAGCAATATCCGATAGAACCATTGGCTTCATGCCTATTGCGCCATGATCCAAAAATCCCTGTTGCAACTCTACGACCGTAATAGCAACACGCATCAAGGTTTCGTTACGGCTTTCTAGACTACGCAAAAACCATCGAGCTTCAGCCAAATTATCTTTTAAGTACTGATTTTGGTCACTGTTATCAGAGCGCTTAATTAGGTTTGAGTAGACTTCATTAATTTTAAGTCGCGGAGTATTACTATCATTCAGACGGACTTGCCAGCGTCCGGAAATTTTCTCCACATAGGCATCTGGCGCAATATATTCAGTGTTATTAGCCGCTAATGATTCCCCTGGCCGAGGATTTAAACTTTGAATTAATTTAATGGCACCTTTCAGCTCATCTAGCGTATAGCGTGTTTTCTTTGCGAGGCTCATTAAGTCAATAGACGCAATGTCGGTTAAAAACTCAGAAGTGAGCCGCACCGCTTGAGTAACAAAAGGCGTATCGATAGATAGTTGATGAAGTTGGATTAGTAGACATTCTCTGACGTTTCTGGCTAACACTCCAGGTGGATCGAACTGTTGAAGCCTATGGAGGACAGCTAATAATTCATCCTCCTCTATTGGGTCCTCGGTAGAGTTAGCTTCGTGATGAGAGAGTATATCGGCCAAATTTTCATCGATAAACCCCGAACTCTCGATTGAATCTATCAGAGCTTCTGCGATTTGTTGGTCGCGCGCGGAGAACGGCGTTAGATTCAGTTGCCACAACAGATGATCTTGGAGGGATTCAGTAACCTGATAAACTTGCTCCCAATTAGCCTCGCCATTAGTGTTCGATGTTGACGAGTTAGTATTAAAATTTTCTTCCCAATTCGCCTCAACGGGTAAATCTACTGATTTTTCAGCAAGCCAGTCACCTTCAGACTCAGCTTCTGTGATGGGTTTTTCTGTAGCGTCCTCAGCGGCTTTAAGAGTTTGGATACTGTCAAGATTTAAATCATTACCAACTATATTGTCGTAGTCAGAGGAGAGGTCGTCGTGTTCATCATTAGACGAGTTATTACTGCCTTCATCGACTTCTAGAAGGGGGTTGCTGTACAGTTGTTCGGTAATTTCTTGACTGAGTTCTAGGGTAGATAGCTGCAATAACTTGATAGCCTGTTGTAACTGAGGCGTCATAGTTAGCTGCTGACTAAATTTTAATTGTAACCCTTGGCGCATAAATATTTAGGTATCTCTAATTGTCATGCAATTTTAGTGCCGAACCCACCTATATGGCAATGAAATAAACGACATTAAGTTACCATTAGAGAGTGAAATGATCGCCAAGATAGGTTTTTTTCACCTTTTCGTCATTTAATATGTGGTCGGTAGTCCCTTCGGCAATAACGTGGCCTTCACCCATGATGTATGCATGCTCACAAATATCCAGAGTTTCTCTCACATTATGGTCAGTGATTAGTACCCCAATACCTTTGTCTCTAAGATGGCGAATAATATTTTTTATATCATTAACAGAGATAGGGTCAACCCCCGCAAAAGGCTCATCGAGTAATATAAATTGAGGATTAGCCGCCAGAGC
>ENA-ORXF01000397-ORXF01000397.1-marine-metagenome-genome-assembly--contig:-NODE-397-length-32330-cov-8.272068_pt1 | contig 32330 bp, 32 predicted proteins | sample MGYA00237864_ERZ511476 | MGnify/ENA primary metagenome ERZ511476 (study PRJEB26306, sample SAMN06343908) | marine metagenome | isolation source: coastal waters | place: Atlantic Ocean: West Antarctic...
ACTTAAGAACTATCGGTACAAATTTAGATAATGACATAGTATCAATATCAAAGCCTAACGAGGCTGATGGTGATGTATCTATTGCTACTGTATCTGATGGGTTGCATGTATTAGTATTCAACATTAATACTTTAGGGGCTACTTTAGATGGAGTATCTATGAGTAATGACTCAGGAGCTATAAGAGTAGGAAGTGGAGTTAATGAATTTTCATGGGGGGCTAAATCTCCGGGCACACCATTTCCCGCTGCTTCGGATGTGTACTCAATAACGGCTGGGTCAACAGTTATGAACGATGCTAATAATTGGGCCGGGAAAACAATATCCGGAGCGACAAGAATCCAGTCAGTAGATGGGGGAGTAAATTGGACAGTAGTTTAAAAAATAGAAAATGATTGGAATATTTTACGGTATAGAAATAGGATGCACAGCCCCCGAAATAGAGAATGCTATTGATGTGGTTAATTACGGGGCTGTTAGGCATTTAGTAGACAACCCAGACTTTGATAGGGTGATAGAAGCTAGGTTAATTAATCACGCCAAAGCACATCCATTAGAAGATAAGGTACGAGATTACTTATTAGAAAACTTTACACATATAGATTAATTATTATGACGTTAGAACAAAAAGAAGAAGTAGCGCAGGATTGGTATAACGCGCCCGTTGGTCAGTTTGGTGATTACTTAAACGATTACCTAAGCGAGATAGACGAAGACTCATTAGAAGCCTCTGTACTATACAAATTTAACACGCTTTACGAATATATACCGGGGAGTTTAAATGACTTCATAGATTGGGTCATTCGTAAGTTTAAAGAATGGATTGAAGATTTATTAGCTTAGCATGAAAGGACTATTGGTATTTTTATTTATATGGGTTAGGGGAACTTTTCCCAGGTATCGATATGATCAATTAATGAGATTAGGTTGGAAGGTTTTTCTACCACTTTCGTTAGGGTGGGTAGTTATAGTTGCGTTTTTGGCCAAATTTGAGATGTTTGGCGGTTCGTATGCAAGATGGGCGATTGGAGGGTAATATGGCAGTTAGTATAAAGAGAAGGATTAAATATTTTCTATTATTTGATTTTTTAAAAGGTTTTGGTTTGGGTTTTAAGTATTTTTTTTCACCCAAAGTAACCTTAAATTATCCTCATGAGAAAGGCCCACTGTCTTCACGGTTTAGAGGTGAGCATGCCTTAAGACGTTATCCGAATGGCGAAGAGCGCTGTATTGCGTGCAAACTGTGTGAAGCTGTTTGTCCCGCGCAGGCAATTACTATTGATGCTGAGCCTAGAGATGATGGCTCGAGGCGTACTACACGTTATGATATTGATATGACGAAATGTATTTATTGTGGATTTTGTCAAGAAGCTTGCCCAGTAGATGCCATAGTTGAAGGACCTAATTTCGAGTTTGCGACCGAGACTCGAGAAGAACTTTTTTATGATAAAGAAAAGTTACTATCTAACGGTGATCGTTGGGAATCAGAAATCGCACGGAATATTGAAATAGACGCACCATACAGATGATAGTTATTCAACAACCATATCAATCTGAATTAAATTTAGAAATCATGTACTTTGCATTTTCAGGAAATGCGCAATCTATCATAAAAACAGGGATAAAAAATAAATGTTACTCATAGACATTTCATTTTATGTATTTTCTACGATAATCATAAGTTCAGCACTCTTGGTGGTTGTCTCTCGTAACCCTGTTCATTCAGTATTATGGCTCATATTAATGTTTTTATCGTGTGCAGGGTTATTTGTTTTGTTAGGTGCAGAGTTTGTAGCCATGCTTTTAGTGATAGTGTACGTAGGCGCAGTAGCTGTTCTATTTTTGTTTGTTGTGATGATGTTAGATATTGATTTTGGCAGCTTAAGAAGTGAATTTGCCAGGTATATGCCTATTGCGGGGCTAATTTGTATAATATTATTAATGGAACTTTCTTTAGTTTTTGGTGTTTGGCAGACTGCAGAAAGTGCTGAACAGGCTCGTGCAGTAATAACACCGGATTTGTCGCAGGTTCAAAATACGGCGGCTTTAGGTCAAATTATCTACAGTAAATATATTTATCTCTTTCAAACGGCTGGATTGATCCTTTTGGTCGCAATGATTGGTGCGATTGTACTTACTGTTAGGGATCGACCCAACATTAAGAGACAGGACGTTTTGAAACAGATTTATCGTGACCCTAAAGAGCAGATAGAAATTATAGATGTTGAATCGGGAAGAGGTTTGTAAAGCTATGGTTAGTTTAGAGCACTATCTATTTATGTCAGCTACTTTATTTATTATTGGTATTTTCGGTATATTTGTGAATAGAAAAAATATAATTATAATCCTGATGTCTATCGAAATTATATTGATGGCGGTAAATATAAATTTAGTAGCATTCTCAAGCTTTATGAATGATTTAGTTGGGCAAGTGTTTACATTATTTGTACTTACTGTTGCTGCTGCAGAAGCTGCAATTGGGCTTGCTATATTAGTTTGTTTTTATCGTAGTAGAGGCTCCATATTGGTTGACGATGTCAATATGATGAAGGGTTAGTATAGTATGGAGATTTTAGTCTTATTCTCCCCTTTGGTCGGAGCTCTTTTCTGTGGATTTGGGTGGCGACTTCTTGGAGAAAATTTGGCATGTTGGGTTGCGACAGCCTTACTATTTTTGTCAGCAGTATTATCGTGGATTTTGTTTTTAAAATTTGATGGTAATACTCAAAATATAACTATATTTCGATGGATAGAAAGTGGAACGCTATCCACGAATTGGGCAATTCGTTTTGATAGGCTTACAGCCATTATGTTTATTGTCATTACTACGGTTTCGAGCTTAGTTCACCTATACAGTTTTGGATATATGGCGCATGATGAGAACTTTGAAGAAGCAGAGAGCTATAAGCCTAGGTTTTTTGCATATCTTTCATTTTTTACTTTTACTATGCTTGCCTTGGTGTCGGCTAATAACTTAGTCCAAATGTTTTTTGGTTGGGAAGGGGTAGGGGTCGCATCTTACCTTCTGATAGGTTTTTACTTTAAAAAACCGTCTGCTAATGCTGCAGCTATTAAAGCTTTTGTAGTAAATCGTATTGGAGATTTTGGATTTTTATTAGGTATTTTTGGGCTTTACCTGTTGGTGGACAGCATAAATCTGAATGACATTTTTCAAGCTATCCCTGATATTGCAAATACAAAACTTACTTTCTTGTGGAGTGAATGGAATGCAGCAAACTTAATCGCAATACTTTTATTTATAGGTGCTATGGGAAAATCTGCGCAACTATTTCTTCATGTCTGGCTACCAGACGCAATGGAGGGTCCTACTCCAGTGTCGGCATTAATTCATGCAGCTACTATGGTTACTGCTGGGGTTTTTCTGGTATGTCGGATGTCACCTCTATTGGAATACGCTCCCTTGGCTAAAAACCTTATAGTTTTTGTTGGAGCAAGCACTGCTTTTTTTGCGGCAACTGTGGGGTTAGTTCAGAACGATATAAAAAGAGTTATTGCCTACTCTACATGTTCTCAGCTGGGTTACATGTTTGTCGCGGCAGGTTTGGGCGCGTACTCAGTAGCAATGTTTCACTTGTTAACTCATGCTTTTTTCAAAGCGATGCTATTTTTAGGAGCTGGCTCAGTCATACATGCGATGCATCATGAGCAAGATATGCGATTTTATGGAGGTTTAAGAAAGAAGATACCTTACACTTTCTGGGCGATGATGATTGGTACTTTAGCGATCACGGGAGTTGGTATACCTCTAACACACTTTGGGTTTGCCGGGTTCATTTCTAAAGATGCAATCATCGAGAGCGCCTTTGGTGCTGGTTCCAACTTTTCATTTTGGGTACTTATAATTGCAGCATGTTTCACTAGTTTTTATAGTTGGCGGCTAATGTTTATGACATTTTTTGGAAAATCTAGAAGCAATCCTGAGACGTACTCACATGCTCGTGAGTCTCCAATTACAATGTTAATACCTTTGGGTGTTTTAGCGCTGGGCGCAACTTTTTCAGGAATGCTGTTTCTTGGGCCATTCTTTGGAGACCATCAAAAGGTAAATAAATTTTTTGGTATTACGGGATCTGAAATTCATGCTACGTTGCCCAACTCCACTAATCATATCCCTCAGAGTGAGGTAATAACTCATAATAGTCCAAGTGATCCAACTCACAGTACTGTTGAGAAAGAGGGTTTAAAAGACATTAGTGGAACACATGATCGGTCAGCTCTAGGAGAGGGTGGACTATTTTTTAGAAATGACAATCATGTTATTGAGAATGCACATCATGTGCCTACCTGGGTAAAACTGTCGCCATTCATTGCCATGGTTCTTGGCTTCTCTCTGGCTTGGGTTTTTTACATTCGTGATCCCGAGCTTCCACGTCGTCTTTCTGTACAACAAAAATATATTTACCGATTTTTATTAAATAAGTGGTATTTTGATGAGCTTTACGATTTTGTCTTTGTACGGGGCATTAAAGCTTTAGGAAGATTACTCTGGGTACGTGGTGACGGTAATATAATTGACGGAACTATAAATGGTATCGCTTTGGGTTTGATACCTTTGTTTACAAGGTTAGCTAGTAAAGTTCAGTCTGGATTTATATTCCACTACGCGTTTGGTATGATTATAGGTATTTTAGTACTAATTTCCTGGTTTGCGATTGGTGGGAGTAGTTCATAGTGGAAAACCTTTTAACGATAATGATATTTTTACCGTTGATTGCAGGTTTAATATTGATGGTATTCCTTAGGGGTGACGACGCTGCTGCGCAAAACAATGCAAAGTGGCTGGCTTTAATTGCTACTTTGGCTACTTTTCTAACATCTATCTTTCTTTATGCTGGGTTCGACCCGGCTAATACAGGCTTTCAGTTTGTTGAAGACCGAGATTGGCTTTTAGGATTTAGTTATAAAATGGGTGTAGACGGAATATCCGTTTTATTCGTACTTTTAACTACTTTCTTAATGCCTTTAGTTATTGCTAGTTGTTGGGAAGTGAAACACCGGGTTAAGGAGTATATGATAGCGCTCTTATTCCTTGAGACACTGATGTTAGGTGTCTTCTGCGCTTTAGACCTGGTATTGTTTTACTTGTTTTTTGAAGCGGGTCTAATCCCGATGTTCCTTATTATTGGAATTTGGGGTGGTGCAAATAGGATTTATGCCTCTTTCAAATTTTTTCTATACACGCTCTTAGGTTCAGTTTTGATGTTGGTTGCAATCATAGCAATGTATGTTGATTCAGGGACCACTGACATCCCCACCTTATTTTTACATGAATTTAATGCTACACCACTTAGGGTCTTAGGAATAAATGTTTTAGGCGGGGTTCAAACATTAATGTGGTTTGCATTTTTTGCAAGCTTCGCAGTGAAAATGCCTATGTGGCCATTCCACACTTGGCTTCCGGACGCGCACGTTCAAGCGCCTACGGCCGGTTCTGTAGTTCTTGCAGCTATTCTTTTAAAAATGGGTGGGTACGGTTTTTTACGTTTCTCGTTACCTATGTTTCCGGTCGCATCAGAACTTTTGGGACCATTTGTTCTTTGGATGAGCGTAATTGCAATAATCTACACTTCTTTAGTTGCACTGGTTCAAACGGATATGAAAAAACTAATTGCTTATTCATCAGTTGCGCATATGGGGTTTGTTACCATGGGTATATTTACAGCAAACCAACAAGGGATTGATGGCGCTATTTTCCAAATGATCTCTCATGGTTTTATATCAGGAGCATTATTTTTATGTGTGGGTGTGATATACGATAGAATGCATACTCGTGAAATTTCGGCCTATGGTGGTCTTGTTAATCGTATGCCTGGGTATGCGTTGGTTTTTATGTTGTTTACAATGGCAAATGTTGGCTTGCCTGGAACTTCAGGATTTGTTGGAGAGTTTTTAACCATTATAGGGGTGTTTAAAGTCAACACTTGGATAGCTTTTTTTGCAACATCTGGAGTAGTCCTTTCTGCTGCATATGCTTTGTGGCTGTATCGCCGTGTAGTAATGGGAGATCTCATTAAAGAGAGCTTGAGAACAATCACCGACATGAATTTACGAGAGAGAGTTATTTTTACTCCTTTAGTTGTTATGACTATTCTCTTGGGTGTATATCCTGCTCTTATTTTAGATGTTATTGGGCCCTCAGTTGGTCTACTAGTTGAAAACTATGAAGAAAGTATTTCTGTTTATAGTCACTCAATATTAAGTTTTAGTAAGCATTGAGGTTAACAAATGAATGGTAGCTCATATAATATATTTACTGCTAGTAACTATTTTGGTTGGTCAGAGACCCACGGTGTTCTTGGAGTTCTTCAGATCCTTTTACCTGAAATTGTTTTAGCAGTTTTTTCTATGATTGTCCTATTAGGTGCTGTTTACAGCAGTAAAAATAAAGCCACCTCTATAGTTTTCTGGAGTACTGCATCTATTTTCTTACTTGTAAGTATTTATATTGGTTTTCGAGGTGAGGCTGTTTACACGGCTTTTGGTGGTGCTTTTATAGATGATTTATTTTCACGATTTTTAAAAGTTCTTATTCTTCTCTCAGCCGCTATAATACTTATTTTATCTCAGGATTTTTTGAAGCGTAATAATCTATTTAAATTTGAGTACCCAATTCTTATGACTCTTTCCGTAGTTGGAATGATGATGATGGTGTCGGCTGGAGATCTTATGTCGTTGTACATGGGATTAGAGCTACAATCCCTCTCTCTTTATGTGTTAGCTTCTTTTAGTAGAGATAGCGTTAGATCTACTGAAGCTGGGTTGAAGTACTTTGTACTAGGGGCCCTGTCTTCTGGTATGCTTTTGTATGGGTCGTCTTTGATCTATGGTTACTCTGGTTCAACGGTGTTTTCAGAAATCTTTATAACTGCTGCTGCAGATGGCAAACCTTTAGGATTTGTTTTTGGACTTGTTTTTATCACTATTGGTATGGCGTTCAAGGTGTCGGCAGTACCCTTCCATATGTGGACACCAGATGTTTATGAGGGAGCTCCAACACCTGTAACTGCATTTTTAGCTACGGCACCAAAAGTTGCAGCTATGGGGCTTTTCGCAAGAGTTGTTCACGATGCATTCGGTGGAGCTTTTAGCGATTGGTCACAGATTTTAATTTTACTGTCAGTTTTGTCGATGTTATTTGGATCCATCGCTGCGATAGGACAAAAGGATATAAAAAGACTAATGGCTTATTCTTCTATTTCTCATATGGGGTTTGCCTTAATGGGATTGGCGTCTGGAGGTTTAGAGGGTGTCCAATCAATGTTAATTTATATGGCTATTTATGTGATGATGAATATTGGGACGTTTGCTTTTATTATTTCTATGGAAGTAGATGGTAAACCTGTGTCGGAAATAGACAACCTTCGGATGTATTCTAAAACTAACCCAGGACGTGCAATGGCATTACTTGTTTTAATGTTTAGTCTAGCGGGTATTCCTCCGTTACTTGGGTTTTTTGGTAAATTTTATGTTCTAAAGGCTGCCATAACATCAGAGTTATATTTGTTAGCTACTGCAGGTGTAGTAGCTTCCGTGATTGGTGCATTTTATTATTTAAGAATTATTTATTATATTTATTTTGGAGAAACCCCTAGAGCGTTAGATCAAACGTATTCAATTTTTAACCAAACTGTTTTGGTGATTAGTGCTTTAGCAATGGTATTAGGAGTTGTGAACTTGTTTGGATTAGAGTTCTTAAGTGAGATTGCAGCGAGTGCTCTTGTTAACTGATTGGCCAAAGGACTATCAAAAAGTAATTATTGATGAAGTAGATAGCACTATGAAGGAAGCTCGTCGGAGACAGGCGGATTTAACTCAACCCACTTGGATTTTAGCAAAAAATCAAACTAATGCTCATGGTAGAAGAGGACGAACTTGGAGTAATCCTAATGGTAATTTTTCTGCAACATTAGCACTTAAAATAAAAGAAGACCCAACCCGTTTGGCTTTAAGGTCATTTGTAACAGCGTTGGCTTTATTTGACACTTTAGCTTATGTAACAAAAGCGCCCAAATTATTGTCATTAAAGTGGCCTAATGACGTGTTAATGGAAGATAAAAAAGTGGCAGGAATTCTTTTAGAGAGTTTTGGTTCGGGTAAGATAATTGATTTTTTGTTCATAGGTGTAGGAGTAAACTTGGTACCTTTACCTGACGGAATAGAGCCTTCTTTCGGAAGTGTACTTTTACCAGTTAGTTTAAGTGATTTTGATTTTAAAATAGACCCTGAAGATTTTCTTGTTTATTTAGCAGCTAATTTCGATTATTGGGAAAAACAGCTAAGAAATTTTGGTTTTAGTAAATTACGTAAAGTATGGCTTAGCAGAGCTGCTAAAGTGGGTGATATGATAGCTGTAAGAACAGGGTCAGATTTATATGAAGGAATTTTTGATACAATTGATGACAGTGGTAATTTAGTTTTAAAAATAGAGAGTGACATCAAGATAATTCCGGCTGGAGATGTTTATTTTTAAGGAGTTAATATGCTTTTAGCAGTAGACTGTGGCAACTCTAATACTGTTTTTTCGGTATGGGATGGATCTAATTTTATTGCGACTTGGCGTATTTCAACCGAGTGGCAACGAACTGCTGATCAATATTTTGTGTGGTTATCATCATTGATGAAGTTAAATAAATTAGAAGTTGAAATAAATGAAGTAATTATTTCATCCACAGTGCCGCGAGTCGTATTTAATTTAAGAGTGCTGTCAGATAGATATTTTGATAGTAGGCCTATCGTTGTTGGAAAGGGTGATTGCAGACTTCCAATTGATGTGAGAGTAGATATGGGTACGAACGTTGGGCCAGATAGGCTGGTTAATACTGTTGCGGGTTTTAGCCGATATGGTGGAAACCTAATTATAGTTGATTTCGGTACAGCAACAACTTTTGATGTCGTCGCTTCTGATGGTGCATATATTGGGGGAGTAATTGCCCCTGGCGTTAATGTAAGTTTGGAGGCGTTTCATCAGGCTGCAGCGGCTCTGCCACATGTTGATGTAACAAAACCTGACCGTGTTATTGGAACGAACACTGAGGCATGTATGCAATCAGGAATTTTTTGGGGTTATATTGGCTTAGTTAAAGAAACAACAGCAAAGATAAAAGAAGAGTACGGGAAAGAAATGAAGATTGTAGGTACGGGTGGTTTAGTTCCTTTATTTCAGCAAGGTGATGATATCTTTGATATTTTTGATGACGACCTCACCATGCGTGGGTTAGTTGAAATAAACAACTTCAATAGAAAGAGAAAATAATGTCAGTTGAAAAATTAATTTATCTACCGCTCGGTGGAGCTGGTGAGGTTGGGATGAATATGTATCTCTATGGATATGGAGATAAAGGATCTGAACGATATATTTTAGTAGATGTAGGGATAGCTTTCCCAGACATGGAAACGTCACCTGGCGTAAATTTAATATTTCCTGATACGACCTGGCTCACGGAACGGAAAGATAGACTTGATGGTATTTTTATAACACATGCACATGAAGACCATATTGGTGGCTTGGGACATCTCTATGAGCAATTAGGAGCTCCAATTTTTGCTCGTAAGTTTACAGCACATATCGCGCGGATGAAAATGGAAGAGCATGGACAAGATGTTGATAGAATAACTGTCGTAAACTCAATGCCTGAACAGATATCTGTTGGCGCTTTTAAGGTCGGATTTTTACCTATTAGCCATTCTATTCCTGAGTCTTCCGCATTGGTAATTGATACCCCATGTGGAAGAGTTATTCATTCCGGTGATTTTAAATTAGACGAAACACCAGGTGTTGGTGATCCATTTAATAGAAAAATCTGGTCTTCGTTGGGGCCGGTTAAAGCATTAATATGTGACTCGACAAACGTGTTTAACCGGCTTGCAGGTCGGTCTGAAGAAACAGTCAAGACTCCTATTCAAAAACTAATTAGAAATTCACAGGGTTTAGTTGTGGCCACTACCTTTGCATCGAATATAGCAAGAGTAAGAACATTGGCTGAAGCAGGAATTTCAGAGGGAAGGTCCGTGGTTGTACTAGGTAGAGCTATGCATAAAATGATCTCTGCTGGACAAGAAACTGGGGTTCTCAAAGATTTTCCAAACACAATTAGTGCTGAGGAAGCTTTAGATGTTCCTAGGGGAAATTTACTTTTAATAGTAACTGGTTCTCAAGGAGAGAGACGGGCAGCTTCTGCTCAGCTAAGTAATGGAAAGTTTAAAGGTTTTTCATTAAAGGAGGGGGATGTTTTTCTCTTCTCGTCAAAAACTATACCCGGTAACGAGGTATCTGTTATTCGAATTATTAATAATTTAAGTGAGATTGGGGTGGATGTTGTAGACGATAGTATGGGCGATTACCATGTTTCAGGCCATGCTAATAGACCAGATCTGGAGGAAATGCATAAAATTGTAAAGCCAGACTTTATCATCCCCATGCACGGTGAGCATAGAATGTTAAGAGAACACTGTAAGCTCGCAGCAGAAAATAATATCGATAATATTCTTGCTACAAACGGGATGGTAATTTCCATATCAAATAATGGGTTAAAAGTTGTTGATCACGTAGAAACAGGAAGGGTGTATCAAGATGGTATTATACAAGTTGGCTCTCACGACGGTGTTGTTAGAAATAGAATAAAAATGGCATTAAATGGTCATGTGACTGTAGGTGTTCTAATTGATGAAAATGATGAGCCGTTGGAGGATGTATGGTGTGAGATAAGGGGCCTTCCTGAAAGAGGTATTTCTTTGATTGATTTAAATAACGTAATCGAAGAAGATATTGAGAAAACACTACCCTTTTTGGATCGAAAGTTAATTACTGATGATAAGAAACTTGAAGAACAACTAACACGGTTGGTAAAGAGGGTTTGTTCTAATGAGGTCGGAAAAAAGCCAGAAGTTACTGTTCTTATTTCAAGATTAGCATAGTCTATTTATTGAGTGTTCACTATTTTTGACGCTCTTCAAAGCTTTGAGTTATAAAGTTTGGCATTTCAGAGGGATCTGTTAAAATTTTTTCTTTTTTAACATTAGGTTCGGTCTTTAAAGGTTTCACAGAGGTTTGACTTGGCTTTAACCTAGTAGGTTTTTTAACATTTTCTTTTGAAACAATTTTTGGTTCATTGGGTGCGTTAACCTTTTCAGGTTTACTTTTATTACTTATTGTTTGTATTGGAATATTAGTTCCGATCAGTGAATTAATAGCATCTATAAACTTTTCATCTTTTGGCGTGCTTAAAGTTATTGCCTTTCCTGATCTCCCAGCTCTCCCTGTTCTGCCTATTCGGTGAATATAATCCTCGGCATTTATTGGTACATCAAAATTAAACACATGAGAAACGCTAGAAATATCAAGGCCTCGTGCTGCGACGTCAGACGCTACCAAAAGTCTGATATTACCTTCGCGAAAGCCATCAAGTGTTTTCGTTCTCTGTGATTGTTCCAAGTCACCATGAATAGCTTCCGCTATATAACCATACTTTTTTAGAGACTTTGAGACTATGTCGACATCTACTTTGCGGTTACAAAAAATTAACGCATTAGTAAGACTTGACCCTTCTTGATCAATAAGGGTCCTAAGTAAATTTCGTTTTGCCTTTGCTTGTTGATCTTTCCCTACGGCAGATACCTTAAAAAGCTGTTGAGTAATAGTTTCCGAGGCTGTTGCTTGCCGTGCAACTTCGATACGAGCGGGATTAGATAAAAATGTATTTGTTATGCGTTCAATCTCTGGGGCCATGGTTGCGGAGAAAAACAGAGTCTGTCGGGTGAATGGTGTAAGCTTAAAAATGCGCTCTATATCGGGTATAAAACCCATGTCTAACATCCTATCAGCTTCATCGACGACCATTATTTGAACGCCGGTCAATAACAATTTTCCTCTTTCAAAATGATCTAATAACCGACCTGGAGTTGCAATCAATACATCAACACCTCTATCAATTAGTTGATCTTGCTCCTTAAATGAAACCCCACCAATTAATAAAGCTTTAGTAAGTTTGGTATATTTAGAGTAGGTATCAAAGTTCTCTGCAACTTGGGCTGCTAGTTCTCGTGTTGGTGCCAGAACAAGAGAGCGAGGCATTCTAGCTCTAGCTCTGCCTCGATTTAACAGGGTAATCATTGGTAAAGTGAAGCTTGCTGTCTTGCCTGTACCAGTCTGTGCGATGCCGAGTATATCTCTGCCTTCGCAAGCTAGTGGGATCGCTCCAATTTGTATAGGAGTAGGGGTTGTATAACCAGCCTCTTCAACGGCTTTTAATACTTTTGGATGTAGTTTTAGTTCTGAAAATTTTTGCATATAGTCCTGAGATTAGCGATTTATTATCGCAAGTATTTAAGACGCAATAAGCAACGCGTCCTTGCGTCGGTTAGAAGACGAATTCTTCTAACGAAATCCAGATACTGTATCTTAAGCAATTGGTCAATCTTATTGAATAAATAAACTAAATCATTAACTCTTTTGTTTTACTTAGCTTTATCTCTGGGAAGTCTCTTTCCACTCTATCTATATCCCATTGAATCCTAGTTAAATATACTAAGTCACCATCATTATCACGACCAGTTTGACTTTGGTTATTGTTAATAAATTTCTCTATAAGGGCTTTTGGACCAGAAACCCAACGTGCTGATGTAAATTGAGAGGCCTCAAACCTAACAGGCAAACCATATTCAAGTTCAATCCTGCTTGCGAGTACCTCAAACTGTAAAGCTCCAACAACCCCCACTATGAACCCAGACCCAATGCTAGGTTTAAAAACCTTTGCGGCACCTTCTTCAGAAAACTGGGTTAATGCTTTTTCCAAATGTTTTGCTTTCAGAGGATCACCTGCTCGACATGTTTGTAATAATTCTGGGGCGAATGACGGAATTCCCGTCACTTTCAGCGGTTCACCTTCAGTCAAAGTGTCACCGATACGAAGTTGACCGTGATTGGGAATACCGATTATATCACCTGCCCAGGCTACATCAGCGATTTCACGATCATTTGCTAAAAATAGAACAGGGTTAGATATCGTCATAGGTTTTTTTGAACGCACATGTGTAAGCTTCATGCCCCTTTTAAAGTGCCCTGATGAGATTCTAACAAAGGCTACTCTGTCACGATGCTTTGGATCCATATTTGCTTGAACTTTAAAAACGAAACCTGTTACTTTTTCTTCTTCGGGCTCAATTGTTCGAGTTAGTGTTTTTTGTATTTGTGGTTTTGGGGCGTATTTAGCAATACCATTCATAAGTTCTTGTACACCAAAAGAATTAATAGCAGATCCAAACCAAATGGGTGTCTGCGTTCCTTCTAAAAAAGCTTGGTGGTTGAACTTAGGTAGTAGCTCGCGGGCAAATTCTAAGTCTTCTAAAAGTTTCACATATAGCTCTTTTGGTATATGATTTTTTAATATTGGATCGTCTAACCCTTGAATTTTTATACTTTGCGAGACCCTGTTTCGATCCTTCCGGCTCATTAACTCTAAAGTGTTATTTAGTAAATCATAGCACCCAATAAAATCCTTTCCTGTGCCAATAGGCCAACTCGCAGGAGTAACGTCAATTGCAAGGTTCTCTTGAATTTCGTCGATGATCTCAAAGATATCCCTACTCTCCCGATCCATTTTATTACAAAAAGTGACAATTGGTAGATCTCTTAGTCGACAAACTTCAAATAATTTTCGAGTTTGGCTTTCGATACCTTTTGCGCCATCGATAACCATTATGGCTGAATCAACTGCTGTTAATGTTCTGTACGTATCTTCAGAAAAATCAGAGTGCCCAGGCGTGTCGACTAAATTGAAACGGTGGGAATGAAAGTCAAATGACATTGCGGATGCAGAAACAGAAATTCCCCTATCTTGTTCCATTTTCATAAAATCAGATCTTGTGCGTCGTGAGTCCCCTTTAGCCCGCACTTGGCCTGCAAGCTGGATTGCACCACCATAAAGTAAAAATTTTTCTGTTAAAGTTGTTTTTCCTGCGTCAGGGTGACTTATTATTGCAAAAGTTCTCCTACGGTTTATTTCACTCTGAGGGATTAAATTTTTTGACATTTTTTCGGACATACTTATCCATATAAAGGCGAACTTACATTAGCGCAATCTATCCTATACATTCCTTTTTGTTTCCCTAATAATAGCTCTATTATGAGATATATTAAATAAAATTATGGATAATAAAAGATTTGGGTGGTAAGTTTTTAAAGCTAATTAGTAAAATTAATTTGAGGTAAAATAAATGGATTTAGGAATTTCTGGGAAACGAGCTTTAGTGTGTGCTTCAAGTAAGGGTTTGGGACTTGGGTGTGCCGAAGCCTTAGCCAGTGCAGGAGTTAACCTTATAATGAATGCCAGATCAGAAATAGATTTAACGTATTCAGCTAATAGAATTATTGATACGTATGGTGTTGAAGTTGAAACAGTTGTGGCTGATATTACTTCCGAGGACCAACGAGCAAAAATTTTAGATCGAGTAGAAAATATAGATATACTAGTTACAAATGCTGGTGGACCACCCCCTGGGACGTGGGAAGATTGGAATAAAGAAGACTTTGTTCTAGCTTTAGAGGCAAATATGTTAACGCCAATTTCCTTAATGAAACATTATTTGCCAGGCATGATGGAGCGGGGCTGGGGGCGTGTTGTCAATATAACTAGCCAATCCGTAAAAGCACCAATTGCTACCCTTGGGTTATCTAATTCTGCTAGGGCGGGGCTTACCGGGTATGTTGCTGGAACCTCTCGTCAAGTAGCACATTCTGGAGTGACTATAAATAATCTCTTGCCAGGAAGTCATGCTACTGATCGTATTAAAAACCTGCTTAACAGTTCGTCACAAAAGCAAGGAGTAAGCGTTGAAGATCTAAGAAAAGAACTGGAGGCTAGCATTCCTGCTAAGCGATTGGGAACCCATACAGAGTTTGGGGAAGTTTGCGCTTTTTTATGCTCTATTCATGCCGGATTTATAGTTGGACAGAATATATTAGTTGACGGTGGTGCAGTAAACGCCACCTTATAACAAATGATGAATTTATATTGTTAGTAATTTAATCCATATTGATTTATGGGCTAGAGTTGCTACACAGCGGGCGAGAATGCTAACGGTTAATACTTTATAGAGTATTTTGATTTAAAAAGAGAAATAAGTAGTTTGGTTCCACGTTTAGAGATAAGTCGACTTTCGAAGTCATTTGCTAAGGTAAAGGTTGTTGACAATATCTCGTTCAGTATAGCACCTGGCCAGGTAACTTGTTTACTGGGTCCCTCTGGTTGTGGTAAATCTACAACTTTAAGGATGATCGCTGGAGTTGAAGATACTGACGAAGGGGTGGTTACTATAGACGGGCGCACTGTCGCAAATGATCAATTTAATGATCCTCCGGAGAGCAGGTCAATTGGTTTAATCTTTCAAGATTTTGCACTCTTTCCTCATCTAAATGTTTTTGAAAACGTATCATTTGGGCTAGAAAGTAAATTTAAGAATAAAGATAAACGTACAAATGAACTTCTTGAACGAGTTGGTTTACAGAATTTTGCCTTGAAATATCCTCATCAATTGTCGGGAGGAGAGCAGCAGCGTGTTGCACTTATCCGAGCCTTAGCCCCAAAACCAAAAATAATGCTTATGGATGAACCTTTTTCGGGTTTAGATGATAGGTTAAGAGATGGTATTAGAGACGAAACCCTATCAGTCCTTAAAGAAGAGGGTACAGCAGTTCTCCTAGTAACTCATGATCCATATGAAGCTATGTGTATGGCTGATGAAATAGCGTTAATGAGGAAAGGAAAAATAGTTCAAAAAGGAAGTCCCTACAATATTTATAATTCTCCAATTGATAAAACTTCTGCGGCTTTTTTTTCAGAAATTAATGTTATAAAAGGATATTCAAAAGGGTCTTTGACCGATACACCTTTTGGAAGATTTCTTACACCAGGCCTGTTGGATGGTACGCAAGTAGATATAGTTATTCGCCCTCAACATTTACGGATAGACTTTGATCGCAATGGGAGAGGACCAAATCCAACAAAAGAAGAGGGAGTTCCGTCCAAAGCTATGGTGGTGTCCTCACGTTTTGTAGGTCGAGAGAGTTTAATAGAGTTTAAAATGGATTCTGATAATTCAATTTTGAAAGCTAGCGTCCCAGCAGTTTTCCTACCAAAACCAGGAACTATTTTATGGCTTACGATGCGTAGAGATAGATGTTTTGTATTTCCAGTAAAAAAACCATCTTAGGTTAAACTATTTTTCATAATCATAATTAGCTCAAGAAAATCTGTGGCTTTAAGTGATGCCCCTCCTATCAAGCCACCATCGACATTATTTAATGAAAATATTTTTGAAGCGTTATTTTTATTTACTGACCCCCCATAGATTATGCGGCAATGATTAGCAGCATGCTCACCAAAGCGATCAGATAAGTGGTTTCTGGTAAATGAATGAACTTTTTCTATTTCTTCAGGCGATGGGGTTTTGTTGGAACCTATAGCCCATACCGGCTCATACGCAATTACTAGGTTATCACATATAATTTTTGAGTTTAACGATACCCTTAATTGTCTTTCTATAACATTTAATGTTTGATTGCTTTCGTAAGACTTTAGATGTTCACCAACACATATAATTGGTGTTAAACCATGCTTCACTGCTTCGGATGCTTTCAATCGAACGAGTGTGCTAGTTTCTTTATAAGTTTTACGGCGCTCAGAGTGACCTAAAATAACATAATTCGCTCCGGCATCCTTAAGCATAGCTGCTGAAATTTCTCCAGTGTATGCTCCCCGCTCAACTTGATGGCAGTTTTGACCAGAAAGTAGTAAATTTTTTTGAGTATTAAGGCCTTTAAATTCGGAAAGTAACGTCGCTGGAGGGGCAATTACTATATCGATTTCTTTTTGGGTAATTTTTTTTAGTAATAAATTAATATCTATAAGGTCTTTAGACTGACCATTCATCTTCCAGTTGCCTATTATTATTTTACGTCGTACTTCCAATACTAGCCTCTAACTATGAAAAGTAATTATTAGTAAAATAAAAAAGTCTATTTTTATAACTTTTATTAAACTGTCATATCTTCAAATTTTATAGATTCTCCACAACCGCAAGCTTCTGTAACATTTGGATTATTAAATTTAAAACCGCTTTCTAAAAGATCAATTTTATAATCAATCTCTGTTCCAAACAAAAACATTTGTGCCATAGGAGCAATCATTACTCGTGCTTCGCCGTCTTCTATTACAAGATCATTAGGATCGGCGAATTTTACAGATTTCATTGTATATTCCATTCCGGCACAACCGCCTTTTTTTATACCAATCTGAAGACCATAGTCATCATTTTTTTTCATCAGTTTCTTAATTTGCTCAATTGCCATGGCTGTCAGCACGACAGGGTTTTTTACTTTTTCTACCATTACATAAAACCTAACTCTAGTTTTGCTTCATCACTCATCATTTCCATACCCCAAGGGGGTTCCCAAATTAGTTCCACGTTAACGTCTTTGACACCAGGGACTGATTCTACTGCTGTAGCTACCCATCCTGGCATTTCTCCTGCAACTGGACAGCCTGGAGCAGTAAGAGACATCAGTACTTTAACAATACTTTCTTCGTCAATTTCAATAGTATAAATGAGCCCTAAATCATAAATGTTAACTGGTATTTCTGGATCAAAAACAGAACGGCAAGCATCTACAATACTTTCATGAAGCGGGTGATCAGTGGAAGAAGGAATTATTAATGGCTCTCCCTCAAGATGGTCTGTTCTATTATTCATATATGACTAACCTAATATTTTCATTTATTAACTATATAAGTCTGCACTCACCATACGTCTAGGGGTAACAGCTCTTTCCCTTGACCTCGACTTACTCTAGATCTCATAATATGACTACTACTTTTTCATTTTGTGTAAAGAATTTTGATGGTAAAGCGCGACGAGGTGTTATTAAAACCTCACGTGGGAACATTCAGACGCCTGCCTTTATGCCAGTGGGAACTGCTGCAACAGTAAAAGCCATGATGCCGGAAAATGTTAGAGCGACTGGAGCCGAAATTCTTTTGGGAAATACTTATCATCTAATGCTGAGGCCAACAGCAGAGTTGATACAAAAGTTGGGAGGCCTTCATGTTTTCATGAATTGGAACAAACCAATTCTGACAGACTCAGGAGGCTTTCAAGTAATGAGCTTAGCTAAGTTACGTAAATTAACAGAATCTGGCGTCACCTTTAAGTCTCATATAGATGGTTCCAAGCATTTGGTAACTCCAGAGAAATCAATAGAGATCCAGAAAATGTTAGGCTCAGATATTGTTATGTGTTTCGATGAGTGTACCCCTTTTCCTAGCGATGAAAAAACTAGTTTAAAGTCTATGCAACTATCTATGAGGTGGGCCACGAGATCGAAAGAAGCTTTTGGATGTTATCCGCAGCACGCCCTATTCGGAATTCAACAAGGAGGGATATATAAATCACAACGGGAAGAAAGTGCCGAGCACTTAAAATCGGTAGGTTTTGATGGTTACGCAATTGGAGGGTTGGCCGTCGGAGAGGGCCAGGATTTAATGTTTGATGTGCTAGACTATGCTCCTGATCAACTGCCTCAAGACAAACCTCGGTATTTGATGGGCGTTGGAAAACCAAGTGATATAGTGGGAGCAGTAACTAGAGGGGTGGATATGTTTGACTGTGTTTTGCCCTCACGATCTGGTAGGACTGGTCAGGCTTTCACACGGCGTGGTGTGGTAAATATTAAGAATGCGAGGCACGCGACAGATCCAAGGCCATTAGACGAGGCTTGTAAGTGCCCTGCATGCCTAAATTATAGCCGAGCTTACCTCCACCACGTTTTTAAGGCGAATGAGATAATTTGCTCAATGTTAATGACATGGCATAACCTACAATATTATCAAGATTTAATGGTTGGTATAAGGTGCTCTATAGAAGAAAATAAATTCAGTAATTTTGAGGATTATTTTTTTGATGAACAAAGAAAAGGTGATATTGAGCCTATATAAATCTTTGCTCAATTTAGTAGAAAAAACAGATCTTTACTGTAAAATTTTTGTTTGCAAGTTATAGATAAAACGTTATCCCTTGAAAGAGGTGGTGATAACCCCCAAATAAACAGTACGAAGTATAGAGTTTAAATCAAGTGCTAGTGTATTAAAGGAATCGATATGACAAAAAAACCTTTGGAAACTTTTCCAGTATTACCTTTGAGAGACATCGTGGTTTTTCCACATATGATTGTACCTTTATTTGTTGGACGGGAAAAGTCTGTAAAAGCATTAGAGGAGGTAATGAAAGATGATAAGAGAATTTTACTTTCTAGCCAAATTGACCCTTCAATTGATGAGCCTCAGGCTGATGGCATCTACAAGGTTGGGGTGTTAGCTAATGTTTTACAACTTCTGAAGTTACCTGATGGGACAGTAAAGGTTCTTGTTGAGGGTGGAGTTAGAGTTAAAATTATTAACTTCGTAGATAATGAATTCTTTTTTGAGGCTAATGCTTCAGAAATTAGAGAAGTTGATGGAGATGAAACAACAACGAAAGCCCTTGTCAGATCAGTAGGAAAAGAATTTGAACGCTATGCTCGAGCCAAGAAGAATATCCCTGACGAGGCTCTGAGTTCAATAGCCGAGGCAACTGAAGCTAATAAGCTAGCAGACTTGGTGGCAGGGCATCTGGGTCTTGAGATTGAGCAAAAGCAAGATCTTCTTGAAACATTAAGTATCACAGAAAGATTAGAAAAAGTTTACGGCCTTATGCAAGGTGAGATGGGTGTATTACAGGTTGAGAAAAAGATAAAAAGTCGGGTGAAAACTCAAATGGAACGCACTCAGCGAGAATATTACCTAAATGAACAAATGAAAGCTATTCAAAAAGAATTAGGTGACGGTGAGGATGGTGAGAACGAGATAACTGAACTCGAAAATAAAATTGCGAATATAAAATTATCTAAGGAAGCTAAGGAAAAAGTTGACGGTGAGATTAAGAAGTTAAAAAATATGTCACCAATGAGCGCAGAGGCAACTGTAGTTAGAAATTACTTAGATTGGATTTTAGGAATTCCATGGAATGTAAAAAGTCGAGTGAAAAAAGACCTGGCCAAGGCTGAAACTGTACTAAATGATGATCACTATGGATTAGAAAAAGTAAAAGAACGAATAATTGAATATTTAGCAGTACAACAAAGGTCAAAAAAACTTAAGGGACCTATAATGTGTCTTGTGGGTCCTCCCGGGGTAGGTAAAACATCCCTTGGTAAATCAGTTGCTAGAGCTACAGGTAGAGAATTTATTAGAATTTCTCTAGGTGGAGTTCGTGATGAGAGCGAAATTCGAGGACATCGGAGAACATACATCGGCTCTATGCCAGGAAAAATAATCCAAGCATTGAAAAAAGCAAAAACATCCAACCCATTAATATTACTTGATGAAATAGACAAAATGGGACAAGATTTTAGGGGGGACCCAGCTTCAGCTATGTTAGAAGTTTTAGATCCTGAACAAAATAATACTTTTTCAGATCATTACTTGGAAGTAGAATATGACTTGTCTGATGTAATGTTTCTAACAACAGCAAATACGTATAATATGCCTGCGCCATTACTTGATAGAATGGAAATAATAAGCCTTTCAGGATACACAGAGCACGAGAAATTAGAAATTGCGATACAACATCTAGTTTCTAAACAACTTAAAAACCATGGTTTGAAGAAAAATGAAATTGAGATAACTGACAGTGCTATTACAGAAATTATAAGGACTTATACTAGAGAGGCTGGCGTTCGAAACTTAGAACGTGAGATTGCTAAAATTGCACGTAAGGTAGTTACCCAAATTGTAAAAAAAGAGTTAAATTCAGTGACAGTTTCAGATCACAATATTGCAAATTATCTTGGCGTTAAGAAGTATAGGTTTGGTTTAGCTGAAGAAGAAGATCAGATAGGTGCAGTTACTGGTTTGGCTTGGACTAGTGTTGGAGGAGAACTTCTTTCTATTGAGGCCTTAAAACTCCCAGGGAAAGGGCGAATGAAGACTACAGGGAAGCTTGGAGACGTGATGAAGGAGTCAATTGATGCTGCTTCGTCATATGTGAGATCTATCAGTCCAACATTAGGTGTGAAGCCAACGAGTTTTGATAAATTAGATATCCACGTCCATGTTCCAGAAGGGGCCACTCCTAAGGATGGACCATCTGCTGGGTTGGCGATGGTTACGTCTATTGTCTCTGTTTTAACTAGAATTCCTATTCGCAAAGACTTAGCCATGACAGGAGAAGTTACTTTAAGAGGAAACGCATTAGGGATTGGTGGATTAAAAGAGAAGTTGTTAGCCGCTTTAAGAGGAGGGATTAAAACAGTTTTGATTCCTGCGGAAAACGAAAAAGATTTGACGGAAATACCTGACAACCTAAAGGAAGGACTCGAAATTATCCCAGTCAGTCATGTGCAAGAAGCTCTAAAGCACGCCTTAGTCTCTAAGCCTATACCTATTGAGTGGGACGAGGTGGCAGAGGAGCTTGCGCAGGCAGCCGTACAAAAAAATGAAGAGAATGTTATGGGTGCAAATTTGCAATAAAGATATTAGAATTCATGAATTCATGAATTCATGAATTCGGTGTATTCTTTTCTTTAAACTTATTTGGTGTTAAATACACGTTCAAAAATATGGTTTACATGTTTAGTATGATAATTTAAATCGAATTTTTCTTTTATTTGTTTTGTGGAAAGTACTAATAGAACCTCTGGATCATTCAGGAGTTCAGTTTCAAAATCCTTACCTTCTTGCCAAACCCGCATCGCGTTACGCTGAACTAAACTGTAACTTTTCTCTCTACTTAAACCGCCCTGGGTAAGTGCTAAAAGTACCCTTTGAGACATAATTAGACCTCTAAATTTATTCATGTTCTCCAGCATTTTGTCTGGATAAAGTACTAAATTATCTATTACAGAAGTTAACCGATGAAGTGCAAAATCTAACGTTATTGTTGTGTCTGGAGCTATAGCTCGTTCAACAGATGAATGAGAGATATCTCTTTCGTGCCAGAGAGCTACATTTTCAAGCGCCGGAATAACTGACATCCTCACGAGACGCGCTAATCCAGTTAAGTTTTCTGTTAAAACGGGGTTTCGTTTATGCGGCATGGCTGAAGAACCCTTTTGTCCTTTCGAGAAAAACTCTTCAGCTTCGAGCACTTCTGTGCGCTGCATATGCCTTATTTCGATTGCTATATTTTCTATCGAGCTGGCAACGACTCCTAATGCGCTAAAGTACGCTGCATGTCTATCACGTGGTATAATCTGGGTACTTATTGTCTCTGGGATAATGTTTAACTTTTTACAAACATATTCCTCTACAGATGGATCAATGTTAGCAAAAGTTCCCACGGCTCCTGAGATGGCTCCAGTGGAAACTTCTGTGCGAGCTACTAATAGTCGCTCCTTATTTCGGTTCATTTCGGCATAAAATCTGGCAAAGGTTAGCCCCATAGTGGTGGGTTCCGCATGGATGCCATGGGAGCGTCCAATGCGAATGGTGTCTTTAAAAGCATAGGCTTTAGCTTTTAAAGCTTCTAGGAGGCAGTCAACATCTCGTAGCAATATATCAGTCGCTCGGACTAATTGAATATTTAATGTTGTGTCTAATACGTCAGAGCTGGTCATTCCCTGATGTACAAAACGCGCATCATCTTGACCAATTATCTCTGCTAGATGAGTTAAGAATGCAATGACATCATGTTTTGTTTCAGCTTCAATTTCGTCTATCCGGGAGATATCAAACTCTGTGTCTTTCGCTTTCCAAATAGCATCTACGCTCTCAATTGGGATCACCCCTAGTTTCGCTTGTGCTTCGCACGCATAAGCTTCTATCTCATACCAAATTTTAAATTTTGTTTCAGGAGACCAAATTTTTACCATTTCTGGCCTAGAGTAACGTTCAATCATAAGGTTAAGTGTCCAGTTTTTTATGTTATTGATTAGCTATTAAACCGACTCTGCCGTAGTCACAAGAGCTGTGAAATGGAAAGGTGAGTATTTAAAAATACATTTTTATTATTAATCGTTGAATAGATGCATCCTTATATGTCATATTGGTACATAATAAGTTTAAGTTATAGGTTGATTATCTTTAACAATTAAGTAGGTACATTATAGGTATTATATTGGAGAGAAGAAATGTTGAATAATATTGGGCTACCAGGTGTTCTTTTAATCGCGGTGGTAGTATTGGTTATGTTCGGGAGAGGAAAAATTTCTTCATTAATGGGCGAAGTAGGTAAGGGTATAACAGCTTTTAAAAAAGGTGTTGATGAAACCAAAAAAGAAATTGATACTTCTGACTCGGATGAAGTCAAAGACGTGACGCCTAAAGATGATAAGGAAAAAGTTTAAATACGATAACTTTCTGAGGGTCTAATATGGGGTCAACCGAACTTTTACTTATTGGTCTTGTTGCGTTAATCGTAGTGGGTCCAAAAGAGCTGCCTGGTATGTTTCGAATGATGGGGCAAGCCACTTCAAAAGTAAAGAAAATGGCAAGAGAGTTTTCTCGAGCTATGGAAGATGCGGCAGAAGATTCTGGTGTGGGGGATATTACAAGCAGTCTTCGTGATATTGCAAATCCAAAAAAGATGGGCTTAGATGCTTTGAAAACTGCTTCTGACTTTAACAGCTATAAACCAGGCTCAGAAACAGAAAAGTTGGCTAATGATCGATCAAAAGAGATAGAAAAAAATAAGTTAGCCGTAGAAAAACGGCGTCAAGAAAAGGCAGTTAAGAATTCGGATGTTGTTTCAGCAGATAATAAATCTGATGAAACGGCTATAGTTATTGATAAAAATATTAAAGCTGTGAAATCAAAGCCTAAAGTAAAGGCAGCCATAAAAAAACCTCGTAAGAAAAGTATTAAGAAGAAAGACACTGTAATATGAGTGTTGAACCCGAAACTGAGGATGTTGATTCAAGTGGTGCTCCTTTAATAGAGCATTTGACTGAATTGAGATCACGCTTGGTTAAGTCTGTATTAGCATTTATTGTTGGAATGGGTATTTGTTTTACTGTATGGAATCCAATTTTTAATTTTTTGACGCACCCAATATGTGGACAACTTTTAGAAAGAGGTCAAGATTGTGGACTTATACTCATAAAGCTCCAGGAAGGCTTCTTTGTAGCTATCAGGATATCCCTATTAGGGGGTTTAATACTGTCTTTTCCGGTAATTGCAGGTCAACTTTGGCGTTTTGTTGCACCAGGATTATATAAAAACGAGAAGTCTGCTTTTTTACCGTTTATCCTTGCTTCTCCCGCGATGTTTTTTCTAGGTTCTGCCTTTGCATTCTATATTGTTATACCTTTGGCTTTTGATTTCTTTTTAGGGTTTCAGCAAATTGGTTCATCAGGAGACTTGGTTCAGGGAGAGAATGCGGGCCTAGGAGATCCTGGGATTACTTTTCAAGGCTCTGTTGCAGAATATTTAAATCTAACTATCAAGTTCATTGTTGCTTTTGGTCTTTGTTTTCAATTACCTGTTTTACTCACATTGATGGGTAAGGCTGGTTTAGTTTCCTCGCAAGGGCTTGGAAATGTTCGCAAATACGCTGTGGTAGCTATATTAGTGCTTGCAGCTTTGGTTACCCCACCGGATGTCATAACTCAGGTAATTCTTTTTGTAGTGGTATATGGACTATATGAAGTTTCAATTCTTCTAGTCAAAAGGGTTGAAGCCAAAAGAGAGAAAAAACTCCGGGCAGAAGGTTTGTGGTTTGAAGACGATGATACAGATGATTAAGGTAGAATATTAATTATGTCTGAAAAGTTTTTGTCTCGTATAGCTGACGCATTGGAGAGAATCTCTCCGCCCAACGAACTTAACCCAGACTTTAGTGTGGGTAATGCTTTCTTGTGGAACACAAAGCCTGATTCCTTTCAAATGATTGAAAATGTTAATCATGTAGATCTAAGTTTACTGTTAAGTGTGGATCGTGCGAGAGAAACATTGCTACAAAATACTTATCAATTTGCGAAGGGTTTTCCAGCAAACAATGCGCTATTATGGGGTGCTCGTGGAATGGGTAAATCGTCTTTAGTAAAAGCAATTTGTGTAAAAGTTCAATCGGAGAACTTACCTATTAAATTGATAGAAATTCAACGTGAAGATCTCCCATCCATAGGGAGATTACTAAGTTATATTAGAGACCTTAAAGAAAGGTTTATATTATTCTGTGATGATCTTAGTTTTTCAAATGATGACCATCATTATAAATCTCTTAAAGCAGTTCTTGATGGTGGGATTGAAGGTCGTCCAGACAACGTTATATTCTATGCTACTTCTAACCGTAGACATTTAATGCCGAGGGATATGATTGAAAATGAATCTGGTAGTGCAATCAATCCATCAGAAGCAGTAGAGGAAAAGGTATCATTATCTGATCGGTTTGGTCTGTGGTTGGGTTTTCATCCGTGTACTCAGGATGAATATCTTCTGATGATTGAAGGTTATTGTCTAAGATATGGAATTCAGATTAGTAAAGAAAATTTAATTCAAGAAGCAATTGAGTGGCAACAGACAAGAGGTGGTAGGTCTGGAAGAGTGGCTTGGCAATATTTTATTGACTTAGCTGGTCGAAAAGGAATTAGTGTCTAGAAATATTTAGATGGGTCTACAGCTTCCATTCCTTCGCGAACTTCAAAATGTAAAAATGAAGGTTTGCCGCTCGACACTGTCGCAATTTTTTGTCCAGCTTGGACAATTTCATCTTTTTGAACTGATATATTCGAAATATTTGCGTAGATAGTTAATAGATTGCCCCGATGCCGTAGAATTAGAACAAACCTTTGTTCAGTGTCCTGTGTAACAGCGATCACTCTGCCGTCTGCTACCGCCCTAACAACTGCGCCACTCGCCGCAGAAATGTCTATCCCATCGCTTGATCCTTTTTTGTACTGGCGAAGGGTTTCACCAGTTACCGGTTTTAAGAAACTTAGTAATTCTGGTTCAATTGTTTTTGTTATAGTTGTTGTCGTTAATGAGTTTTTTGCCCTCACATTAGGTTTATTTTTGTTAGTTTTACTATCAGCTACGACTATTTTTTCTTTCTTGTTGACCTGTTGTGAGATTATTGGTGAAATATTTGTGATTTTAGCTTCTTTTTTTTCTTTGCCAGATGTAAGACCTATCCCATCTATTTTTAAGGATTTTCTAAGGTTGAAATCTAAAACTGAGAGTTTTTCTTGAATGGCTAAGTTGCAGGCTGATAGAGTACATGCAAAACTAATAGCTAAAGTAAATCTTAGTACCTTTATTAATATCATAACCTTAATTACCCTTTATTTAGTTTTTACTCAATCCCTCAACTAGAGGAACAAATCGAACTGGAAATAGTTCTTCATAAACGAAGCCGGACTCCTCACGAACAACCTTAATTAAGTTTTGAATTGAGTCTGACTGTCCAACTGGTACAATCATTGTCCCTCCAACTTTGAGTTGACTTAAAAGGGTACTAGGTGGGTCTTCTGCCGCTGCAGTAACCATTATTTTATCAAATGGTGCCTGCTCTGGTAAGCCTAAACAACCATCACCCAAGAAAATAGTCACATTACTAATGTTGAGCTCTAAAAAGAGTTTCTCTACATAATTTGTTAACGTTGAGTGCCTATCAATTGTATAAACTCTCCTAGCTAACTGGCTTAAAATTGCGGCTTGGTATCCTGAGCCGGTTCCAACTTCTAGGACTTTATCCCTGGGTTGAACATTTAGTGCCTGTGTCATCAACCCTACAACAGAGGGTTGACTAATGGTTTGAGCACATGAAATTGGAAGGGGTACGTCCTCATAAGCTCTTTCTGCAAATGGTCCTTTGATAAATTGACCTCTGTCAATCTTTTCCATTGCTAGCAATACATTAGTATCAAGAACTCCTCTGGATCTAAGAGTGTAAAGAAATTGCATCAAACGTTCTGAATTATCACTTTCTAATTGTTGCATTCTAGTTGTTTCTTCAAATCGTTTAATAAATCGTACCTTGTTAAATCACAATCCATGGGGGTTACAGAAATATACCCATTTAGATTGGCATGTACATCGGTGTTTTCAGCGGTAGGAACATCCTGCCTATTTCCCTTTATCCATAAAAAATTTCGACCATTTGGAGCTACACTTGGTTCAACTCCAAATTTTGTCTTCCGGAGCCCTTGAGAAACTACTTTAATTCCTTTTACGGCATTGGCTGGAGTTGGGGGCACATTTATATTATAAAAGGTATAATAATTTGATCCAGCCCATGGCGCACTTTCAAAAATATTTTTAATTAGAGGTGCCATATGAGAGAGGGCTGCTTCAAAAGGGTTCTCAAGTGTTATATTTTTAGGGCCATAATACTGAGAAATAGCAATAGAGGGAATCCCTTGAAGCGCACCTTCCATAGCGGCTCCGACAGTGCCAGAGTAGATAGTATTTTCACCAGCGTTGTTACCTTTATTTACTCCCGATAAAATTAAATCTGGTTTATTGCCTTTTAATACGTAATGGAGGCCGGCTAGCACACAATCTGCGGGTGATCCTTGGATTGCTATTTTCCTTTCGTCTATTTTAGAAACTAGTGTTGGATTTATATAATTTATACAATGGCCTACTCCTGACTGTTCCGATTCAGGTGCAACAATCCAGACTTCACCATCTGGCCCAGCTACCTTTAAAGCTATTTCATTCATCACTTTTAATCCCGGCGCGTTAATGCCGTCATCGTTTGTAATTAATATACGCATTCTTCTACCTTTTTATTTTATTCTAATTGATATTGAGTTCGAGGTGTAGAGCGTTTTAGGTTAATTACTAATTTAGTTTTCCTTGATCGGTTATTAAGGACTTTCCACCCATGTACTTTGTTAAGACACTTGGAACTGTAATCGAACCATCTTCATTTTGATAGTTTTCGATAACTGCTATGAGAGATCGTCCCACTGCTAGACCAGACCCATTTAGAGTGTGAACAAACTCTGGTTTGCCGCTGTCTTCAGGTTTGTATCTTGCATTCATCCGTCGAGCTTGAAAGTCACCACAAAGTGAAACCGAACTAATTTCACGATACTTTTCCTGTCCAGGAAGCCAAACTTCTATATCGTGAGTGACCTTGGCTCCAAATCCAATATCTCCAGCGCACAATACAACTGTTCTGTAAGGTAGTTCTAAAGCCTCTAGAAGCCCTTCGGCGCATTTTGTCATGCGAGAGTGCTCTTCAACAGAAGTGTCTGGAGTTGTGATGGAGACCATTTCTACTTTTTCAAATTGATGTTGTCTTAGCATTCCTGCTGTATCTCTACCTGCAGAGCCTGCTTCTGATCTGAAACATTGAGAATGAGCGCAGTAGCGGTGAGGTAAACTACTTTCATCAACTGTCAGTCCATTTATTATATTAGTAAGAGTAACTTCAGCTGTTGGAATAAGCCATTGTCCTGTTGTTGTTTGGTAACTGTCTTCCCCAAATTTAGGAAGGTTTCCTGTGCCGTACATCATTGCTTCATTGACAATAACAGGAGCCCAGGTTTCTGACAAACCATTCTGTTGTATATGTGTGTCTAACATGAACTGAGCAAGTGCCCTATGTAACTGTGCTATTGCCCCATGAAGAATCACAAAACGAGATCCTGAAATTTTTGCAGCATTTTCGAAATCCATTCCAGGTTGTGCACCGCTAACTTCAAAGTGCTCTTTTGGTGAAAAAGTATATTGTTTGGGTTTGCCCCACTTTTTTATTTCTACATTTGAGAGCTCAGAGTCCCCGTTAGGGATCTCATCTGAAACCATGTTTGGGATGCCCATTAGTAATGTGTAGAGCTTTTGATCTTCATCTCTTGCTTGAGAGGTTAGTATTTGGATCTCATCTTTTTTTCTAGAGACTAGTGTCCTAAGCTTTTGAAATTCTTCCTCATCACCGTTGGCTTTAGCAAGTCCTGCATCTTTAGCAGCTTTGTTTTGTTCTGCTCTTTCTTTTTCAGAGACATTTATTTTTAATCGTCGTGAACTATCTATAGTTAAAATCATTTCGGAGAGAGGAGATAGTCCGCGCCTTTTTAATGCGTTGTCAAACTCTGCTGGATTCTCTCGTATCATACGAATATTGTGCATTTATAGATTCTCCTAAAAAATCACTTAGTTTTCATATGCATCAAAAAAAAGATGTTTTGAACCATGAAATTCATTGTGTAGCCACCTTGCGACTTTCTTGTTGCACAGTTAGTGTCTCTTTCAAATTAATATGGCGCTTGCCAAAAAACTTAAAGGATATCTTATGTCTCAAATTCAACAGTTCGTACCCTTAATTCTTATTTTTGCAATTATGTATTTTCTTTTGATTAGACCTCAACAGAAAAAAGCTAAAGAACACACTAACATGGTTTCTAATTTACGCCGAGGAGATAACATAATCACTCAGGGTGGAATAGTAGGCAAAGTTGCAAAAGTTAAAGAGGACGGTGAGATTGAAGTTGAGATTGCTGATGGTGTAAAAGTTCGTGTAATAAAATCGACTGTTGCAACTGTTATAAGTAAAACAGAGCCAGCAAAGTAAATATTTAATGCTTCAAATTTCTTCATTAAAACGAATCTCGATTCTATTTGTAGTCTTACTTGGAATTCTGTTTGCGTTTCCAAACTTTTTTTATAAGCATGTGGAAAACTATAATGACGCTATTAAATCGGAAGCTCTATTAGATGGAGTCACCAATAAGAGTAAGTTAACCTATTGGTGGCCGAAGTTTTTACCTTCGCGTTTGGTTAATTTAGGTCTAGATTTAAGAGGAGGAGCACACCTTTTAGCAGAGGTTAATGTTGAGGAGGTTTATGCCTCACGCATGGATTCTTTATGGCCTGCTGTTAGAGACGCTCTTAAGGCTGAAAGAGGGCAAATTGGAAGTATAAGGAAACTAAAGGAAAGTTCGTTCGGACAGTTACGAATTAGTGTTTCAAAAAAAGAGGGTTTAGTGCGGGCGATTGAAATTGTTCAGGCTATGGCTGTCCCAGTTTCGTCGGTTAATGCGCTTGGCTCGAAAGACTTATTAGTTTCAGGTCAAGATGGTGAACTTACTATTGAATTGAGTGAAGCTGAAAAACTAGCGACTAATGACCGTACACTTAAGCAGTCTTTGGAAATCATACGAAGAAGGGTTGACGAGGTTGGTACACGTGAACCTACAATACAGAGGCAAGGAGAACGTAGGATACTTATTCAAGTTCCTGGAATTGGCTCAGCAAATGAATTAAAAAGCCTTATAGGTACAACTGCAAAATTAACATTCCAGGAGGTTGTTCGTCGAATCTCTAACCCAGATGAAGCTATTAGACCAGAGAATGGTTTGTACAAAGCTTACAGTAAAGAAAGTACAAATGCTGAGTATTATATATTGAAAAAATCCCCAGTAGTAACTGGTGAAGATCTTACAGACGCTCAGCCTTCATTCGATCAAAACGGTCTACCTTCAGTAAACTTTCGTTTTAATCCCTCTGGAGGAAAGAAGTTTGGTTTATTTACAGCGAAGAACATAGGTTCACCATTTGCTATAGTCTTGGATAATGAGGTTATCAGTGCCCCTGTAATCCGAGATGCTATAATGGGTGGTTCAGGTCAAATAAGTGGAAGTTTTTCGGTGGAAGAATCCTCAGAGCTGTCTGTTTTGTTGCGAGCTGGAGCATTGCCTGCTGGAATGATATTTCTTGAAGAACGTACTATCGGTCCCGAATTAGGGCAGGACAGTATAGACGCTGGAAAAGTTGCATGCATAGTCGCATTTATATCTGTATTGGTGTTTATGTTTTTAAGTTATGGGTTGTTTGGCGTGTTTGCTAATGTGGCCTTGATTATTAATGTAACTTTAATATTTGGTTTATTAAGCGTAGTTGGTGCAACATTAACGCTCCCTGGAATTGCAGGAATTGTACTAACAATTGGTATGGCTGTAGATGCAAATGTTTTAATTTTTGAACGAATTAGAGAAGAATTAAAGACCGCCAAGGGTCCTGCAAGAGCAATTGAAGTTGGTTATGAAAAAGCATTAAGCGCTATCTTGGATGCAAATATTACTACATTGATAACAGCTATTATTTTGTTCGTGATGGGTTCGGGCCCAGTCCGAGGTTTTTCAATAACACTCGGTTTTGGGATCATTACGTCAGTATTTACGGCAATTTACCTCACTCGTCTTTTTATTATTATTTGGTTCGAGCGGAAACGTCCCAAAAGCATAGAGGTTTAAGATGCGGTTAAAGTTAATAAAAGGTAAAACGAATTATAATTTTTTTAATAATTGGAAGCTTTGGCTTGGCCTTTCTTCGATGCTAATTATTTTAAGTGGTGTTTCCTTATTTTTTCAGGGTCTTAATTACGGAATTGATTTTAGAGGAGGTACAACGATTAGGACAGAATCAGAAATCACTATAGAAGTTTCTAAGTATAGGCATGCTTTGGATGCTTTAAACCTTGGAGATATAGTGATTACAGAAGTATTTGATCCAACATTTAGAGAAAATCAGAATGTCACTCAGATTAGAATTGAGGCGCAAGAGGGGGACGAAAGCATAACTGCATCAACGGTTAAGTCAGTGGAACTGGCATTATCAGCTTTGGACCCTAATATAAAGTTTCCTTTGGTTGAAAGTGTTGGTCCGAAAGTTTCATCTGAATTAGTAAAAGCTGCTGTTTGGGCGGTTATATCTGCTATTGGAGCGGTATTATTCTATATATGGCTTAGATTTGAATGGCAATTTGCTTTGGGAGCAGTCTTAGCATTGGTTCATGATATTATTTTGACTATGGGAATTTTTTCACAAGTACAAATTAAATTTGATTTAGCTATAATAGCCGCCTTGTTAACAATTGTTGGTTACTCTTTAAATGATACGGTCGTCGTTTTTGATCGAGTTCGAGAAAATTTACGTAAATATAAAAAGAAAAACCTAAGTGATGTCTTGAATATGTCTATAAATGAAACATTGGCTCGTACAATCATGACATCGGTTACTACTTTGTTAGCATTATTCTCTCTTTATGTCCTTGGTGGGGACGTGATTAAAGGCTTTGTTTTTGCTATGATATGGGGCGTAATCGTTGGAACTTATAGCTCTATTTTTATAGCAGGAACAGTACTACTTTATTTGGGGGTTAAGCGAGATTGGTCGAAATCTTCTGCCAACAAAGGAAATCAATTCGGTGACATTGACGCGTGATTGATACACTTAGTGTTATTCTTGATGAAGGTGTGTTTGCCTACTTGGCCGTAGGGGCAGTATTAGCAGGTTTAGTGAGGGGATTTTCAGGGTTTGGGACAGCAATGGTGTTTAT
>ENA-ORXF01000398-ORXF01000398.1-marine-metagenome-genome-assembly--contig:-NODE-398-length-32262-cov-9.532142_pt1 | contig 32262 bp, 36 predicted proteins | sample MGYA00237864_ERZ511476 | MGnify/ENA primary metagenome ERZ511476 (study PRJEB26306, sample SAMN06343908) | marine metagenome | isolation source: coastal waters | place: Atlantic Ocean: West Antarctic...
TTGTTCTTAGTGTTCTGACCCCACATAGACATGACCCCACCTAGTACGGTGGAGAAGAGCATGGTGATTAGTTCTAAAGGTAGTCCAAACATTTACTTGTTTCCATTTACAAAGACAGTGAGCTTAAGTTTGTCTGCTTCTGAATATGTCTGGTAAGGTTGGCCAGCCAAGCGCCCACTTTGGCGTATCTTAGTTATCTGGGTAACAGCGGGTGGTGTTAACGATTTACCATCAGAAGTAGCCCACGTATCAATAAGTCTTTTAGTTTGTGGACCTATGTCTCCGTCTACACTAGCACTAACTTCTACCTGTGCAGCATACTCGTTACGTAACTCAAGCTCTGCTCTCTCTGAGGGGTCTGCTGCTGCTATTACATTTGCCCACCTACCTTCTGCTGTTGCTCTATCTGCCAAGCTGTTTATAGCATTGTTTAATGTCTTTGCAGACAAGTCATTAACAGTTGAGGCTTTTACACCCAGTTCATCCATCATAGCTAAAGCAGCAGGAAGTGCATATCTATCATCATTAACTAGGTCAGGATTTGCTATTAAATCTACAGTAATACCAGCCTCTGCAAGTTTATCTTGTACTGCTTGGTAGTTAGCGCGTCCAGTTATTTGCACAAACCCCCTGCCTCTGAAAGTATTTCCATCACCAGAGGCATAGTCTCCGTTCCCGTTTTTGGTGGCGTAAACAGCGTTGAATATCTCCGCACCTGATGCGTTTTGACCTAGGCCATTTGCGTCCATCCTTCCCTTCCAAGCAGTAGAATAAGCTGCAGCCCCATTGTAAGTATAGTAACCTTCAGGTACAGGACCAGCATCACCTACCTCTGTTTGCATAGTTCCTCTAAGAATAGCACCTTCTTCGCCACCTATACCTGCCTGTACTAGACTATCAGTCAGTGTAGGCTTAGAGAAGACACCATTAATTGAGATAGGAAGTCCTTGCGCTTTCTGCCAAGAAGGGCCTCTGTATGACAGGGCAGTCTGTTCCTCTGGTGACAGATTTCGTTCTCCCAATCCAGTGTTTAATTGTGTGTTTGATTGTGGTGTTACTATAGCTTTAGGTAATACAGGTTCAACATACCCTTCTGCTTCAGGTTCAAAGACCCTGTCCTCCATACCAACACCTGACTGAAAGAACTGACGATCTGAGTCTTCTGACACAGGGGCAGGGGCTTGGGTTGGTGCGGTTAGAACATCTGTCACAGCTTCAAGATAATCTGAAAAGTCAAACGTAGAAGTTTTCTCCACAGACTTTTTGATTACATTTATTTCAGGCTTGGCTACAGCAACAGGGGCCTCAGGAGCAACTTGAACAGCAGCTGGTGCTGAAGTATTATCTACTGGCTCAAGAAAAGGACTGAAATCAAAGCCTGCCATTATTCAATATCCCTTGACTTTTTCTGAGCTACTCCATTAGCAGGGTTTATAACCCACGCACCAATCGGGTAGTTATTAAATTCAATCTTAGCATCTTCTGGATTAGTAGCCATCATTGTGAAGGCAAGCGCAGCAGTTGAACCGTCTGGCGTATTAGGTGTATTTGTATCAACTGGTTTGATTAACATAGCTTCCATATTTGTTGTGTCAACGCCAAGTTTCTTTAACAGACTAACGTATTTCTTCTGAGCGTTAGCATATAGTCTGACCGTATTAAGTTCTGACATAGCATTGACAAATTTAAATCCTGTAGACTCAATAGCACTACGTTCCATGCTGTTGATCCTACGACCACGGTCACGTATCATAGCGGCAATGTCATTGTTGTAGTACGTTCTAGCTGCGTTCTCAACAAGAGGTACAACTTCCATATTACGAACCTGACCATCTAAGAATTTCTTGTCAAGATCATACTCTATTTCACCTAAGGCATTTAGTGCAAAGTAACTGTCTGCCAAGGCACCTGTGGCTGTTGTGTTATGGATATCAGCCTGAGCCATTACCGCATCTTTCATTTGCGCCACAGCGGTAGCGTGTCTTTCAGGATCATTAGCTTTAATTATACTTAGTTTTGTCATAACATCTTGAGAAAATAGACTGTCAAATGTTTCTGGTGCCAGTAATTGTTTTGATGTTGCTACGTTTAGTGTTGCTTGACCAATACCGTTAAGAAAGTTATCCCTGTGCTCAGGTAAATTGACATCTAATGGTGCGTTTAATCTTACCTTAAAGTCTAGTGCGTTATTTATGGCATCTCTACGTTCAACAGGTGTTCTTAACACCGCTATGTCAAACATTTCCTGAGTGTTAAGTAACATAGTATTTGTACTACCAGCACCATCTATCTTCATGTTATTCAATATCTCAGTTTGGTTTAGTTTAGCTGCTGCATCAAAACCAAATACGTCTATTGGAGTATACACTGTGTCTTTTATCTTCATACCTGTCAAAGTTTTCAAAACTTCAGGCCATCTTCCAGCTACGTATGCTGACCAAACAATTTTGTCAGACAGCATTGCTCTAGCCAGAATTGGGTCAGTTTCTCCTAACTCTCTAGCTTGTTGAACGAGGAGTTGAGAGATAGATTCCATTGCTTCAGCAGTTTGTGCTGTCAACATAGACGCATCATAAGTCTCAAGTCGAGTTAGAAGTGTGTCAAGAGTAGTAATCTGTGATCCAACCGCCTGCCATTGTTCACTAGTGATATTAGCTGGCTTGGTTAGATTTGCTATGGCAACATCGTACTTAGTACGTAAGTTTACAATATCCTTAGGAGCTATATCACCACCACCTATCTCAATCCTAAGTCCTGCAAGAGCTAAGCCACGTATGTCGGATAGTACTTTGTTTGCGGCGGGTATGTAAGTGGTTGTGAAGTCAGCTTGACTAATGTTTTGAGAGCTTACTAGGAAAGTTGCAGCTGCCTCAGAGGCCATCATGTCACTAAGAGCCTGTGAGGCTATGTCTTGGTTTGAGTAGTTTCTTTTACCTCCAGCTATTAATTTTTGTTCTGCTAGGTATAGATATCCTGGATTTTCAGCTAAAGTTTGATTGGCTTGTTGGGCTGCTACCTGCACAGGGTCAATGGTATAGGCTTTTAGATCGTACCCTGTCATCCTAAGTACTGCATCTCGCTCAGGCTCACCAATGTCAAACCCCTGTTGTCCGTAGGCTATTGCAAGGCTGTTAGCTTTAGCGGCTAACATAGCTGGGTCTGTTATTCCCCTAAGTTCCATAGCACTGTTGACAAAGGAACCAAAGGCTGCATTGTTTACTTCAGCCTGTGTAGGTGCATTCCTAGCTTGAATGTTTTGAAAGTTATCTACCGCACCAAACAATGAATTAGTTAAGTTAGTCAAACCTGCAGCAGCTGCGCCAGTTTCGGTTGCACTGGGTGCAGCAACACCTTGTGCAAATTCAGAGCCTGCACTGCCCAGATCAATAGCAAAACCTGCCATAGTTAGTTATCCTTACTGTTGTTGTGAGAGGAGAGTAGCATCATAAGCAAGTCCAAGCCTAGACGCATTTTTCATAACGTCCCTAAAGACCTCGCCACGGGTAAGTCTCATCTGTATACCAAGCTTTAGTTCATTGGTGAGGTTAGAAGACCACAATCTATCGTTTACTTCATAGAATAGTTTTTCTCCGTAGAGCATATCAGATTTATTACCGCTTGTCAAGAGTCTAATTGCTGTATCTGACTTAGCCCTAAGCTCTCTTTCTAGTCTACGTGTAGCATCACCCTCTTTGAATACCATCTCTGAGTAGTCATAGTAGTTTTGTACTGGGGCTGGTGTTGCACCAAAGAGTACTGCAGCTGCTGACATCTTGTCTAGGTTACCAATCGCCAGTTTCTTAGTGCGGCTACGGTAATTACCAGTTTCAATTAACTCTTTTATTTTAACAGCCTTATCTACTGTTGACAAGTTACGAAGAAGCTGCGTTAAGTCCTCACGAGCCATTGTACCTTGACCACTAAACATAGCAGACAGGGCTGATATACCCACTTGGTACATGTCTCGTGCAATCTCACCTGATGGGCCTGCAATTACTGTCATAAATTCTTTGTCAAACAACTTTTTCCATGTGTCCTGAAGCTGATCTACAGGTGCAACACGAGTAGCGTAGGCAGTTTCAGTACCGAGTAGGTTAGACATTAATGCATCTATCATGCCATACTTAATACGGTTAAATGTTTCTACTGTTTCAGGATCATTAGCTTTGTAACCAAGTTTCTCAGTTACGTAGCCTGTAAGTTGTCCAACCCCTAAGCCTGTCATACCGTAAAGAGGCCCTTGAACAGCAAACATACGAGCACGTTCACCAACTGTGAAGTTACGACCTACTGCTATGTTCTCTAATGCACGAAGGGAGAATGTCAACCACTGTGTAGGTACACGCATTGGGCCTGACTGTACAAAACTACGTGATGCGGTGGTCATACGGAATGACAAATCTTGCTCACGGTTGGTAATCCAAGCCCGACCTTCAGCTGAGAAAGGGTCAACCTGTGGACGCTTAACACGATGTTCAAGGAACGCAGTGGTAAGGGCTGACATACGAGTAGCCCTCTCACCTTCTTTAAAGAACATGGTTGATTTGTCTAAGAATGTCTCAGCCCCAGCCGCAGCCTTACCAAGCATGGTACTTCTGACACCAAACTTCTGTGGTGCTTGAAGTTCTAGGATTTGTGTGTCAACAATATTACGTCCACTCTCATCTATGTATCGAACTAAGTCTGTTAACTCATCCTCTGCAATAAGACCTGACTTAGCTAGACGTTTGATGGCTAAGTTACGTGTTGCTCCCTGTGGTAGGGATGTGACAATCAACATTGGGGCTGCTAACCCAAGTGCTTTTGCACCTTGCAAGGGTGATATAGCTGCAATGGTTAGACCGTGGAGTGCCTGTAGCATAAATTGGTCAGGGTTAAAGAAACCAAACTTAGAATAGAAACCAACCTTCAACAGCTGTGATGATGGATCAGTCTTAGTTAAGTCAACCTTAAAGCCACTCTTCTCAAAGATAGCCTCAGTAGCTGAAGATGTAAACACATCCCACTTGTCACTAGCCCATGTGTTCTGGTTGAGGCGGCGTTTGATTACGTCCTGTTGCTCTCGTAACTGTGCAGCTAGGTCATTAAACTTACCTGACTTACTTACCTCAGCACCAAGGAAACGATTTAGGAAGTCATTAGTAGGTACACCCTTAGGGAATGTGACAATACCTTCATTGCTTTCAGCTAACTTAACCCACCCAACCACAGCGTTTTGTGATGCGGCTCGGTTAGTATATCCAAAAGCCTCAGAACCAAACTGATCTGCAATGGCTGACACTGGGCTTGCGTTAACTGCTTCCTTGCCCCCGTACTCAAACAGAGGTGTGTCACCACGCTTCATGTTTAAACGAGAACCTACCTGCTCACCATAGGTCACACCACTAAAGGAAATGTCTTCTCCCTCATCTACAATGCTAATCTTCTGGTCACGACCCTTAGCTGCAAATTCTTCACGAAACTTAAAACCGTACTTGATACTTAATTTAACTAAGTCTTCTAGGTCTGTAACATGCTTGTTCCATGAATTGTTTTGCCGTATAACATCACCTAACTCATCGTACTGAGTTTTAGACAGAGCTAATTGAGATACACTATCTACACCCTGCTCAGCCATAAGTATCTTTACCTTAGCGGTAATGTTGTTGAGTTGTCTTACAGCAGTTTCAGCTTGATCTTTACCAAAGGAGCCTAACAACGTCTTGAAGCCACCGCTAATTACGTTACCTGAGGCCAAAGATTGGGAAGTAGCAGAACCAACAAACCAGCGGAACTGTGCGTTAGTACGTGGACCCCCTGCGTTGTAAGGCATAACATCAACACGCTCTAAAGCACGAGTTGACTTTACGTTGGTGACAAACAAGTGATCTAGGTGAGTACTAGGTACCTTGAAAACTATTTGGTCAGCGCCTAGGTCACTTTTGAGTAGGCTCCTTCCTGTAGCTAAGTCAAGTATATGTTCACTATCAGGGATTGTAATCTTTTGACCATCAACTCTGTAGACAATCTCACCGAACTCACCTATCTCATCAGCATACACACCACCGTCAGCAACTACTCTCTTGAGCCTTTTGCTAGAAGTGATCTGCCATGCTGTGTCGCTTATGTCTATCAAAGCATCGTATGCGTCTAGCAACTGCTTAGATGCCTTAGCCCCATACATGGTTTGGTACAGAGCCTCAAAGCTTTCCCTAGTGGGAGCAGTGCGTAAGTGTGACAGTTCACCATCACGTATCTGTGTCATAAAGTCTGAGAGGTTAGTTTGTTCTGGCCCTCTAAGTTTGTTAATAAGTTTCTGGTATGGTTTAATTAAGTTACCAATCAAAGCTTGACCAGCTTCAGCCTGCATAAACTTAGCGCCAATTCTGTCACCCAAACGGATTGTAGCTGCGCCGAACATCTTGTTAATTGAGTCAGTAATAAACCCACCCTTCTTAAAGCTCTCAGCTGCCTCAGGTAAGCCTAGTACGTTTACTCTTTGCTCAGCCTCAATGAACCAACCCCTGCCTTCCTCACGCCTAACAACCTTAAGGCTTGGGTCACGAGCAGCAATAGCCTCAGCATCACGCTTCAATCGAAAGGCTGAACCTGTGCCATCCTTACCCATACGGATTATAACCTTGAAGTCATCAGAACCTTCATCAATAACTCTACGGGTGTTTAGAACTACATCATTAACTCTACTGGCTACACGAACTGCAATCTCATCAGCTACACGAGTTATGGTTGCTGGTGAAATGTACTCACCAAAGGAACCTCTACGGTTCATCTCTTCCATCTTCTCCATCAAGGTTGTCTTACGACCAGCTTGACGTAGGACTACGCCTGAGGGGCGAGCAGAGGGGCCTGCAGTGGGGTCTAGCTCTTCAGGTAGGTTACGTCCAGCCGCTACCTCATCGACCTGTATGCCCATGTCATCGACTGACTTGGCCAAGACCTGTGCGCCTGCAACCTCACCGTCAATGACAGATACTGCGTCAACTGGTCTACGTACCTTAGAGAGTGACAAGATTTTACCTGCTGTAGTACCTGCGTCATAAGCCAGAGTACCCGCCTTGGCTGATGTTATACTACCTTTAACACCAGACTTAATTAAAGATGTAGTACCAAGAGTAGCAATATCAAACGCACCGAAGACAGCGTTAAGGCCAGCTAGGGGATCGTTACCTAGGTAGGTTGCGTCATTAGCTGCCTTGTACAGGTTCCATATTGAGTCAGAAGAAAATGCACCCTCAGACTTACGCTCCTCTACATACTCCTTAGCCCATTCTTGGAAGTCACTTGGAGTCAGGCTGGTAAAGGCTTCTCTTATTTCAACACCCTCACGATTAGAACGGAAGGTAATATTTTCAAAGGCACCTATAGTAATCTCACGAAGTACATTGACATCTAAAAATGTAAGGGCTTTAGACATACCACTCTGGTTATTATTCTCAAGCTCTTCTTGAAGCAAGCGGTTCCATGTTTCCATGTTTGTCAAGGTACGTGCTGCGTATGGGTTAATGTCGTTGTCACCTAGCATAAGGTTTTGCATTAACATGTACTCAGGTAGAGTCATGTCTTCGCCCTTTAGCTTACGGTTCTCAATAACGTCTGCAATAGCTTCAGGTTTAAGACCATCGGCATAGGCTTGGTCAATAGATAGTTCGTAGTCAAACCCCTCTCCATTGAGTTTTGCTACTCCTGTGTGGTCTAGGTTACCGTTAGCACGAGAGACACGTACCTCACCCTCTTCACTTTCAGTAGCTATTGACAACTCTTGAGCGGTGATTGACTCAACCTCAGACCTAGGGTTAAATACCTTAGGCTCAGGTTGAGCATACAACTGGTCTGACAGTGTTTGTGAATTAAAGATACCATCTTCAAGGGTAGGAAAGGTTGCCATATTTTGTGCCTTTATAATGTGTAAGCAAGTTCTTGAAGAGTACTATTTATATCTGCCGACCCTGTGGGTAGGATTGGGTAGGGGGACTACCACCAGACGTTTTTTTCTTGGCCCCTGAAAAATCAAAGGCCTTGCCACCCGACATAGCGAAGTTCATTACTTTAAAACCAAGGTTAGCTTTAGCACTATACATAGCTGACTCAGCTGATTGTTGTGCAGCAAGACCTGACATGGCTGTATAGTTTTCACCTAAGCCACTCATCATAGAACCAAAGCCTAGGTTACTGCCAAGTTGTGACGCCAAAGAGGACATACCGCCTAGGAAACCTGAGGAGGACTGTGTACCTGACGCCTGTGCTCCTACTGTTCCCTGTGACCTAGCTATAATGCTGGACCTAACTGCACTCCTTCGTGCCTGTTTTGCATTCTCTTTTTGCTGTTTGATTTGAATCTCAGTAGCAGACCTAGCACTTCTAGCAGCATCCCCAGCTTTCTTTGAACTCTTAATTGATTGGTCAATGCCGTAAGCCCCAGCATAAATTGCAGTCCCTGTTGCAGCTAAAGCTATCCCGCCAAGACCGTAGCCAAGCGCTAAAGTTGTAAATACTGCCATCTTATAATTCCTTTATGTAAGCTGTCTCAACAGATTTAAAACCTTTTCTCTTAAAGAGAATGCCGACTCTGCTTTCCAGTAATTCGTCAAGTGTTGATAGTCTAACAAAGTTACATCCTATTGCCTTCGACCACTCAACGTATGCGTCAATTAACTTAGGAGATGTTTTGCCATTACGGTGATCTGGGTCTAACCAGAACATTATTTCTTGTGCGAAGATAAATGAGTTGATTGGTACGGGTGAAGCCATTGCAACCAAGGCACCAACCACCTCCTCATTAATCGTAACTATCTTAACAAACCCAGCGTCACTAGCTATTAAGTTTGACACAAGTTCTTTAACCTTGTTAGAATCAAACCTACCCCAAGCTGGGTGTGGTATTTCTTTGCAGAACTGTTTGACAGCAAGTACTATGTCTAGTACATCTGCTTCTATTGCATCACGTAGTATATAATCTGACATTAGTACCTTGTGTTTCTTCCTATAACCAGACCCCAACCTAGAAGAATAAAGTCTTTGCCTTGTTCACTCTCATATCTTAATCGAACTGAGCGACCATGACCACGCACTTTAAGCCTAGTTGTAATAACATCCTCAGGGTAAGTAAAGGTTGACAAGTTTTCAGGGTCAACTATAACAGGAAACTTAAAGCGGTAAGCCTGTTGGGCTGCTCCAAAGTTTTCGTTAAAGTCCCACGCTGAAGAAACAAGTAATGAGGAAGATCGGTTTGATGTATACCCACCATCATTTTTAACAGTAAACCCTGTCTCTGTCAAGCGAGAATACACAGCTAAGTAGGGTGCGTTCTTCTTAAGGATTAGATCACCTGAGAAGTCATAGCCTGTCTCAGCAAAGGATGAATAGTTTTGAGTACCCCAATCTAAGAAAGCATCTCCTGAAAATGTAGCCATTGTAAGTTTATTGTCAGAACCATTACGGACAAGAAGTACAAGGGCAGCGTCACCTGTTGTGAAGTCAGACAGTTGTGTAGATATTATATCGTCATCACCTTGGACAACATCGTTTAGATCAGTACTTGTGGTTACGTTGATAGTGTTGCCCATGCCATTTCCATGCACTGTGCAATAATACTTTAGACTACTAGGTGCGTTAGAAGCAACAGTAAGTGTTACTTTTGCATTTGATTGTCCTTGCGTTCCAGAAACCACAACGCCTGTAGTGTAACTACTATCGTCAGAGTTTTTAAATCTTAGTGGGTGTCCATTATTACTGGCATTACTAACATCAAAAATGTAAGTGCTACCCCTGACTAGATTAAGAACTGGGTGGCTTACTCCATCTACATGAAAGTAGTTTGACCCTCCAACACTGGCAACTGTGATTGCAAATGTTGTGGTTGTGGCAACTTGTTGAGAGGCAACAACATCTAATTCTAACTCAGCTGCACCAAACCCTGAGTAAAAGGCTACACCTACTATACAGCTGCTTGAACTATCTTCGTCAGAAACTTTCCAAGGGAAGAAGGCTTGAAGGGTAAGATCAAGAACTAAGATATTATTTAGTTTAGAAGATACTGTCTCACCGTTGTTGGGATAAGCCCAGTATATTTTCTTGTTGATGCTGTCGTAGACTGAAGTAACTTTAGACTTAGCGTCTATATCTATGGCATCCCAAAAAGTTTGAATGCTTGTAATAGTAAGGTTCTGTTCTGAGCCTTGCCCTGATACACTATCCATAGATAAGGTGTGAATACCAAAACGTGACCACCAGAAAGGTAAGCCCTCAGCTTGGATAAAAGACTGAGGGTTAGCCAAGCCAATGCTTGACACACGGTTGACACCATAAGCTGCAGCTGAGAAGATACCGTCCACACCTGTGATTTGCCATACGCCATTCTCAGCAAAGACAAACAAGGAGGAGCGGAAAGGATAAAGTAATTGGATGTTGACAGCATCTGGGATATTAATGGAACCACCGTCAGTTGCCAGTAGGTCTGAGAAGTATTCAGATGTTGGGTCATTCTGTTGGTAACATTTACCTAAGTCTGCGTTGTCTTCAACAAGGCGAGAGAACACAATCGTACCTGCATGTTTGGCACTTGTTAATCCACCGTAGAACACACGACCTGAGAATGACGCAACAGATTTAAAACGAGATGATTCGACCTCTGTAGGAAGACCAGACCTAACTTTAGAGAAGAAGTCAAGAACAAAGTGACCGTTACCTGTAAGGCTTGAGCCAGCATAGACTAAGGCCCACTCAGCTGCATCAAATGCATTGTCTGCATCCTTGCCAGCATACCAAGGGTGTGTCAAGGGCGGCATGAGGGTAAAGTTAGCAGCCTGATACGTAGCTAAAGCTGCAGCACCCTTTGAGTCTACCCAGCCTGCATTAGCTGTGTCGTAGTTACGGGCAGCGCTTGGGTAATTAACACCAGATGAGTAGCTATCAGTATCCCCCTGCCATTCAAAGTCCCTTGTCTTAAAGGATATGGTTGCAACGGAAAGGGAAGTCCCATCCCAAGATACAACAAGAGTGTTAATGGCTTCAGAGGAAACTATTAGCGTACCATTAATACTTGCAAATTGACACTTAGAATTATTAGAACCAACTGATCCAGCAAACTCATGGTCAGACAAAACAACACTTCCTGAAACAATCTGACCTGAGTAAGGTAGTTCAGCTTTGTTGTAGAAGAAAAGGGTGTTACCTTTTTGTACGGCTAGAAACTCAAGAGATGCGTTACCGTTTACGTTAACCCAATTACCCGTATTAAATATTTCAGTATCTGAAATTGTGAAGGATGACAAAACTGAGTTGCTCTCAAGTGTCAGAGCCTCACGCCTGCGCCTTGAGCCATCTCTACGAAGGTCACAGTTTAACTCATTAACGGAAGCACCTTCAGGGAAAGTTAATTCAGCAGCCTCAGTTATAAGGCCCTTGACAAAGTTATTTACTGTCTTTTGATTTAAGCTCTGCGGCATCTTTTACCTTCTTACGTTCATCGAACTCTTTACCAAAGTTCTCTCTACGGGTGGTACTGGTTTCTCTTTTATCTTTAAGATATTCTCCAACAGCCTTTTTAGCTTTAATCATAGAAGAGTACCTACCGTTTAATTCTTTAGGTACTGATCCCTTCTCGACCTTGACAACAAAGAATATAAAACCGCCAAGCTCCTTTTCAATAATAATATTACTTTGCATCTTGTTAGATTTGCAGACACAGCGTTGGTTAACTGTTTCTTCAATAAACTCTGTCATCTATACTTTCCATAGTTAGGACGCCGATTAGCAGTTTTAGTTTTATGCATGTCGTTCTGGACGTATGACTTAAGGCGTCTAGCAGTCTGCTCTATCTTAGGGTCTGACCCACTTTTAAAGAGAGAGAAGCAGGTTGACTTAGCCTCAGCCAAAAGATAAGGTAGCATGTTGTCATCTAGGTCAGGCTCAAATGAGTCACTGATTGTAAAGGATGGGTACACTGATCCGTAAGCCCTGCTCTTTGACGCCTGTAGTGTTGTGTCAATGGCACTGTTGTACGAATCAAATACAATAAAGTTATCATCAAATGATGTGTAGTAGGTTGGGCTTACGTTGTTAAGAACAAACAAGTCAGTGCCGCCAGCCTTATCTAAAACCTTTTGGGAGCCTGAGCTTGACTCATCCATACGAGTAATAAAGTCTAAGGGATTAATGTAATAAATTTCCACGTAGGTTGACCCAGTGGAAGCTGTGTTGTAGAAAACACGGTCAATACTTTTAACATCTGTTGGGTATTGAAAATGAGTGGGGTGTGCAACGTCTGACAAAGCTGTTAGTCTTAGGAGTTGCTGGTGCTCAGGTATCTCACGGGCTGACACAATGTTATAGAAACAGTCTTCTATTACTGAGGCTACTTGCTGTGCCTCAATGCTGTCACCTATTGAGTTTACATCCTCTGAGTCCATATCACTCAGAATACTTTGAACCATTGAGAGGAGTGTACGTTTCATTATGTGCGATCCAATACTATGACGAACCTTAATACTCTTGCTGTTTGTGACGCACCACTTGTAGCTACTGTGATGAATGAGTTAGCTGCTACTGTGTGGTTAGATGATGGGGATACAGTGTCTACGTCACCTGCAGCGGAACCAGACTGAGCTACTGTAATCGTACCCATAGTTGCTGCAGCTGCGTTCTTTACTGTTATGATACTATCAGCGTTGCTAATGGCTCCTTCAAGTACAGTGACAACCTTATTGATTGTTCCCGCAAAAGGCATAGGTACATAGACAGTTGCTGCTGTTGATACATCAGTTATGAAGCCACTAATAACCTCTCCAGATAAAGTTTCCTTAGCTGTCCAAACTCCACTAGCTGATCCATTAGAGACATAGACCTTACCTGCAGTAGCTCCGTAGGCACCCTTAGGTTCATGTAGGTATGGGTCTGTAAGAGTACTGTGGTTTATATTAGCCATTAGGTTTCCTTACTAAGAGTAGTATACCTTATACCCTGCATCGGGTAAAGATATTTTACATGTATTCTATAAGTTTGTCAAGTGTAAAGTGAGGTGGGACTAAAATAAAAGCCCCACCCCTTTATTGTTTATGGCTCGATGTACTCAATTACGAGCTTACCAGCACCAGCAGTAAAGACTGCAGTTGCTTGCAGCACACCAACATAAGCGTTAGCTGCGCCAACACCAGCAGTACCACCGACTAAAGCACCGTTACACAGGACAACTGTGTCAGCTGCTAAAGCCCCTTTAGCAATAGCGGCATCAATACCATCGGCATCAATAGCAGCATTAGCGGCAGTAAACAAACCAATACCTAAAGTACCAGAGCCACCTGAAGTAAAGGCAGTAGTAGTAATAAAGGTAGCTGCGGTAATGTATGAACCAGCTGGGATAAATGCATCATTTGGTGTAGGTGCTACTTGTGCAGCCCCTAATAATGTTGCATCTGGGATTTCAACGACAAGCCACTTAACAGCGTTAAGCATCCCACCGTTATTTTTGGGATCACCCTTGGCAGTGCCAGTAAGGGTAAAAAGACCATCGGCATTAGTGTAAGACATTTTTGTATCTCCTTATACAACTGCGGACGTTATAATACGAACCATGTTTTCAGGGCGGTACAATTTTACACCGTAACGACCAGTAGTTACAAACTCGTGGCGTTGAAAGTCTTTGTTGTACTCATAATCTACTTCAGGCTGTTGACGCCATGCACCCACGAATGGGTTTACGGTAGCATTAGCTGAGAAGAAGAGGTTTACTTTTCCGTTAGTAGAGGAGAAGTTGTTAGTGGTTGAGCCATCACGCTCAGGCAAAGCATTGTCAGTTGCATCTTTGCAATAGTTAGATGTGTATACATCAAAACCATATACGTTAGCTACAAAACGCATACCAGTTGCGATACCGCTACTTACGATACCTTCAAAGCGAGGGTTGTTTGACACGTTGGCTACGTTAGTAAGAGTGTTGATTATAAACTCTACTGACGGGTCAACAATAGCAACCATGTTTTGATCTGGCACTGATGCCTTCTTCAATGCATAACGAGCATAGGCAAAATCTTCAAGTTGGATTTTACCTGAGTTACCACCTGACATACGGTGGTGAATGCTGTCAATGTCTTCCTGTGAGTTTGCAGTGACACCAGCTTCAGGAGACGCCATAGTGGTAGTCTCGAAGTGTGCCATGATTGCACGCTCTTGCTCAGGAACAAAACGACTCATCAATTCGTTAGCATAGAAAGTGTCTTGCTCAGCTTTCTTAGTCATGTAAGTGGCTGATGACAGATACTTATCGACTGAGAAGGTGAACTCACCTGTGTCAAGTGGGCGATATTCAACTGCTGCATCTTCAACATAGTTGTCAACTTGCGCTTGACCGATAGATGGGATGTGAAAAGTGTTTCCGTCAGGAAAACCTTCAAGCATACGCACATACTTTTGTGCCTGCATTTCATCTTTTAAAATTTCCTTAAGCTCAGATGTCCAAACGTCCGTCCGAGTAAGGAGGGTAGAGTTGGCTGTATTCATACCAGACATATTACTTCTCCATTAGTTTCCAAACCTATCCCCCATGCGACCCTTATCTTCCATAAGTTGTCTTTGTACCTTGGGGGTATAGTATAGGCTACGATTATCTCGCCGAAGGTTTTGGTAATAATTCCAATCACGTTCTGACGAGGCTTGCATGTTGACACCTTCTGTGCGAACCGAACCTTGGACCATAGGTCTAAAGTCTTTCTTTGGTTCCCCAATAAGATTAAAAAAAGCATTAGGAGATTCGGAGGCAATTTGTTGCATACGCTCGAAACTCATTCCTAGTTCCTGTGCTTTCTCTTGGATTTTAGCTGTGGCTTCTGTACCATAACTCTTTTCCATTTCCTCATTAACGAGTCTAAGATTTTGTTTTACAACTGAGTCTTTGTCCCGTTCAGTTAGTGTCTTTTCAACAAGGCTCTTCAGGTCTTCCTCGCTGATGTTACGAGTGGTGTTCTCTCCGTCAGCGTTACTGTTATTATTATTGGGCGCTCCATTATTCACTGCAGTAGAATCAGTGGCCTTTTTCTGGAGTTGTTCGAGGACTTCTTCCTGATACTCTTTCTTCTTTAAGTCTTCACGCATTTGTGTCAACTGTGTTTCTAAAGTCTGAATGTAAGTATCAGCTTCCAACTTACCTTTGGCTAAAACCTCAGGGTTGGACCAGTTCTCTCCCTTTGCCTCTACGAGTTTTGACAAAAAAGAATCCTGTGGTGGGGTTGCTTCTTGTGTCTGCTCTGTCTGAGTGGGCTGTGCGGTTGCAGTTCCCTCAGTGAATACCATATTATTATTCCTTGTCTAAGTTGATAAGATCAAGCACCGTGGTTAGTGCTCTGTTATACCCGATCCTATCAGCTTGCTTGTAAGCCCATGAGGGACTATCGTAGTCCGCTGTAGGTAGGGTGTCCTTGAGTAGTGGCTCAAGAATTTCTTGTAGGCGTCCGAGGCTCTCACGAGTTGACATGATGCTCTGTCGTACTGCCAGTTTGTCTTCTTTAGTTTTGCATTTACTAAACCAAGCCGACTTCATTATATACCCTTCTCAACTGCAATCTGTTGCTCTTCTTCAAACTGAACCTGAGCTTCCATTGCAATCTTCTGTGTTTCCATTTGCTCAATGACAGTGATGTTCTCTGAGAACAAAGCTGGTTCACCTAGTTCATCTGCAAGTATACGAGCGAACTCTTTACCTGACATGTGTGCAGCAATGGTTGGGTCTGCAAGTTTAAGTTGATACAGTTGGGTGATGGACTGTACACGTTGAGCACGTTCTGCGAAGTGACGAGCGCCCATAGGAATGATCTTGCCGTTGGCCTTGATGTCTTCCTTAGTGATCTGCTCAAAGAAGAAAACACCTGTGTCCTCATTCAATACTCTGATTGTGTCAGCGTAATCCATGTTACGTCTAGCAGCCTCTAGCATTGCATTAAGTATTGGCTCAAGAAACACACGCTCAAAGTGAGCAGTCTTGTGTTGGAAGATACGACCTGCAGCTGTCATAAGAGACTGCACTTCGAAGGCTGTCTTCTCGCCAGCTGAACGTATGCCCATAGCTTCACGAGGAGCACCAGCAAGCATCTCCATTTTATTCTCTAGGTTTTGAATCTGGAAGTCAGCGTTAAGGGCTGTAGAGTCAGGAACTAGGTAACCTACGTCACCCTCATCACCTAAGTAAATTCGAGATCCTGGTTCAAAATCAAAGTCTTCCACGTCACCCTTAATCTTAAGCATAGGGTATGCAATCTGATCGAACACATCTGACTTAAGGTTCTCTAGGTGGTCAATGCGATACTGCATACCTACTAGGTTGTCTAGCGGCCCCATAGAGTAAAGGTTGTCAGGACGGTCACGCCAGCCTGCGTGGAAGACAGAAGCCTTACCTAACCAGCTAGGGTTCTGCTCATTGGACAGGACGTAGGAGCGATCTACAACTGTGATGATACGGTTCTTGTGGTAATGGTTATGGTCTGCATCATACATGTCACCGTAGAATGTAAGTATCTCTACAAAGTCTGACTCATAGTATTCCTGTAAGGAAGAGAAACCATCTGCAATAAATGCCTGAGACTTTGACATATCAACATCAGTACCACTAGCGGCTGACCTATTAAAGAGCATCTTCTCAAAGATTTCTTCCATGTAGGCGTTGTCAACTGTCTCATCAATCTTTCGTTTAACCTCACCCTTTGTCATAATAGAACGAATGATCTTAGGGGAGCTACCAAAGTCAGGGGCTAAAGGGTTAAAGCATATATCAAAAGGAGAGATACGTACTAGCTTAGGGCCTAGGTAGTTGACAGCCCTCTCACCATCTTCATAGGTGGTGTAGTCCTTAACAAAGTCAACGGAAGCAAAGCAGTTACCATACTGGATATAGTCATTGATTAGTTTGCTTGTTGTGTTCTCAAAGTCAGACTGACGAATTTTGTTTTCTAAGTATGCTTGGATAGTATCTCGTTTAGCTTTAGTGTCTGATTCACTGTCACTAGCTTCAAAACGAAACCAACGCTTCTGAGGAAACAAGGCTGAGAAGTAGTTAGCGTGTAGGTTATCTGCAATCTGTGTAAGCTTAGGTGTTGTTGTGCTGTTAGTCCAAGGTAGTTTAGAGTTAGCTGTGGTACGGGTATCAGTAGCGTACACGTAGTTTCTTAATTCTTTCCACTCATCAATCTTTGTTTGACGGGCATTGTTCCATTCGGTCCAACGATCTGAAATTTCAGAGGCTACACTGTGGGGGTTAATCGTAGTTTTAAAATCAACTGTTGTGCCAGCCATTAGAATGAAACTCCACCAAATCTTGAATTGAACTGTACGACATTAGTAGTTGTTCGTCTTACAGTACGAGAGGGCTTAACAGCCATGTCTACCACGGAGGCAAGTGCGTCAATAACATCATCGTGTGGTGGGTTGCGGGATGACAACTCTTCCTCTAGGATTTGAGTATTGCCACCCCTGTAGTGCCACATGCTAAGGTTGTCGTACCTAGGTTCTAAAGCTGAAGCTATACGCTCCTGTTTGTTACCTTGGTTTTTGTTAGGTCTGAACTCTTCGATGCTGATCGAAAGACCATGTTGTTTAACTAACTCTTTAAGTTGCTTAACGATTGCAACCTGAGCTACTGATGTCTCAGCCCTCATCTTACGAAAGGACCACTTGCTTGACAGATGAAAGATATGCTCAAAGTATTCTGAGATACGATCTGTCTTAAACCTGTCAATATCTAAAACAAAGACATTGTTATCTGAGTCTATTCCTACAACAACTATGGCTGTGTAGTCTGCTTTCTTTGACAAACTAAATGCGAAGTCAACTGCAGCGTAGACGTTAAGCTTGTTATCTTTGTAGAACCAGTAGCCGTTGTCTTGTCGAAGGTGCTTCCTGTCGTAGTACTGAAACTTGTCTTTACCTACTGGTACATTGTCAGGGTCACTAGGGTCATTGTAGTACTGCGCTCTAAACTGTCCCTTGTCTAGGTACTGCCCACGCTTCTTAGCTAGGATTTTAATGTCAAAGCCAAACCACTTACCATCTCTTCGTTGAGTACGAGGCCATAACATTTGTCCTGTACCATCTCCACGTTCCTCTACTGGACGCTCAAAGATTTCGTAGATGTTCTCTTCAGTTATCTTGTTACCGTCATCATCGTATATGTCTTCTGTCATTTGCAACAGATCATTGTACAAATCAGCTGGGTGATAACGAGTCCCTACAACCCACTCCTGTGCGTTGGCTCCCTCAATAGATGACAAAAGAGAGTATTGACTTTTAACTTTGTTTCTGCCTTCACCTGTGTATGCATTCTCGTAAACAACAATGTCATCTAAAACGGCAATGTCACAGTGCATCCCTGTAAGGGAAGTAGTAAGGCCACCAGTAAACACTGAGGGGTCACGTACATTTTCTTTTTTACGTAGCGGATGATCCAACATAATCTCTGAGTTAGTCCACCTAGTTCGTCTACCTTCATCTGGGTTGACATGATCGGGCCAATACCTAGTATAGATTTCAGAAGTTAAGATACCTTTAATAAACCCTAGTTGTTTTTCGGCTAGGTTAGCTGTGGCTGATATGTAAAGTATGCGAAGGGTAGGGTCTTTGGTTAGCATCCAAGCTACACGATATGCAACAAGGCGAGACTTACCGTGGTCACGAGGGAAGAGAAGAAGCTGATGTGACTTATGATCTGGTCTTGTCCACCAATCACAAACATCTTCGTGGCACTGTCCTAAGAGTTGCTCAGGGGCTACCAGCCTAATGAATGTAGCTAAGTCAGTCTCAGCTGCTTGTTTGATTTGGTCTAGTGTGTCCATTGTACCCTAAGTTGTTTTGGTTGTCAACTATAAAAGTTAATTTATTTATCACTAAGGTGAAGTCGGCCAATCGCCACCGTTACCTTCTTTGTCTGGGTACACTAAGTCGGGCCAGTTGGAATGGGCTGTAATATTACGCAGAGCGGTTCGGTATGTAACCCAATCAGATGCCACAGAACCACCAGCTTCTAACGCTTTTATTGCAACCCAATCACAAGCAGCCAACCTCTTGTCCCGTTCCGCGCGGTTGCCTAGCTTTGTTGCTACGACAACAGCCGCAGCAATAGCAGCTATTTCATCAGAGGTTAGTGCAACTATACGGCGAGTGTATACAGTGCCATCTGAAAGATAAGGAGTAACACTCTCGCTTTGGTGGGTAGCATTATTAAATGCCAAGAAGGTTACAACCTTTACACAAGAATTATTTAAAAGCCATGCATCATTTGGTTCAGCTGAGTAGAAGTTAGTGTTAGGGAATAGTGTTCTGTGGGAACCCACCTCAACTATAGTGTCACCATTCATTTTTGCTATCTTCATTGTTACTGTCCTTTGTCTGCGAATGGTTTGGTTGGCGCTGTGAAATTGTTGGTGTATCTGGCCATGGATGAGATTCTGAAATCATCAATGTAGCCTTCATACATATTGTCACCACTTGCCCTGCCACTTAACTGTATCAGATCCGTTCCGTCCCGTATCTGAAAGTCAGATGAAGCAAGAGTGGCTCCAACACCATTAATATAGACTTTCAAGTTACTGTTTTTTACCCACGCTACATGATACCAAGTGTTAAGGGAAAGCACTCTGGTGTCTGCCGTTAGCTCTACTTGCGTTCCTGAGCTGTTTATATACCAGAAAGTTAGTTTGTTGCCGTTTGCAATCCTTGCTAGCCAGCTTCTAGTCGAGCCACCACCAAACTTACTAGCCACAGCAAACTCATCATTTCCTGTTCCAGCATTGGCCGTTAAATATAACCAGCCCTCTATTGTCCAATCTCCATCGCCCAGATTATTACTAGCGCTATTAGTCAGGGTTGCATAATCACCAGCGCCATCAAAGTATATTGACGTATCACCAAACTTAGCTTGACCAGTGCTGATTTTAGTACCACCAATTAACGTCAGATTGTTCTGTGCAGCACTATCAATCGCCTGTCCGTTTGCCATGTTTAACAGTAGCTTGGTATTGGTAATAGCTGTCAGTGGGGCTGCTGGCGGGGTAAACGCAGAGGTGTAAACAGCAGTGCCGTTTACTACACGAGCATCAGAAATATAACCTTTCATATTGTTATTAGCAGTATGGTCTTTCCCTATTTTCAAAACCTGTGACGGGTTTGCATATGTCCTTGCGTCATCCTGAACACCCTTTTGAACACCATTGACATAGAGGCGTCCTTTGTCATCAGATTTGTTGCGAACATATGCAAGATGATACCAAGCGTTTGGAGTCATATCGTGGTCAACAGTAAAGTCTCCATCAGAGCCATTGCCGTAGCTACCCCAATATATTTTAGGAGAGCCATAAGAAATATACCACCGACCATTACCACTTGCCCCACTTGTGCCTATTGGAACCTTGTAATTGTCAATAACTGTTGGATATATCCATACCTCTACCGTAAAAGAGTTATCACCGAACCCAAAATCGTTGCTTGTAGGGCCTGTAAGGGCATCGTCTGCGGCACCAGTAAAGAAAGCACTCGCACCATTCACCGCAGGGTCATACGCTGCGTCAGTTAGGATTGCGCCGAAGGCTGAGACGGATGAATTGCCTGATGGTGTGACTGTGTGGGCTGAAGTAGAGTTGTCAACAAACCTGTTAGACTGTCCCGTTAATAATACTGTATTTGTAATGGCTGTTAGTGGGGCTGTTGGTGGGGTGAAGTTAGATGTGTAAACTGCTGTGCCTTTGACTACTCTGTAGTTACTTTGAGTTCCATAAAAAGGCCAATAGCTAGTGCCTTGTTTACCCACGTAAAACGCTCCGCTTCCGTCCCCTATATTATTACTTGAAGTCGTTCCTTTAGCTACACCGTTAACATAAAACGTACCCGTTCCAGAAGACACCGAAAAGGCAACGTGGCTCCATGTATTTAATGCAACAACCCCAGCAGTGGAGTCTCCGTTGCCTCCCATGCCATTGACCTGCAAAGCTCCATTGGCTAAAACAGTAAAGTACCAACCTGCGTGATGCATAATACTGTTGTAGGCAAGTAATCTACTTGGGTTTATAAATGCTTCCAAAGTAAAGGTAGTGCCTAATGTCCAATCGGCGCTGTCTGGAAAGCTCAAATATCCATTATCATAGGTTATTCCCCACTCACCATCAGGTCTAGCGAATGGCCCAAAGCTGCCTTGTACTGGTACATTGCCTGATTCTGAAATAGTGTGGTTGGATGCAGAGCCATCGTCGAAGGCATTGTTGACTCCGTTGTTAGCCCCATCAAAGTGACTTAGAAAACGTGTGCGATTGAACTCATCGTCTGATGGTGTGGCAACCGCAGTATTAGCTGAAGAGCCAAAACCTAAAAGATCATATCCAAAACTACTCATTAGTTGTAATCCTTATGCGTCATTCGCTGCGTCAGTAGTAAAGAAGAACTTGATGCCCAATAAGCGAACTGCGCCAGTTTGAGCAGAGGCACTTGTGTCTAGGTTTATTTGGAAGAAACATAAGTCTGCTGCTGCAGGTGATCCAGCTATTGTAACTGCTCCACTCTCAGCTGAAACCATTAAGTCATTTGATGTACCACTGTGAGCCAAGGCTGTAGTAGCAACAAGAGTACCAAATGCGGTGTTAATTGTATCATCACTTGACACAGCAATACCACCTAGCTGCCAAGTAACATTGCCTGTATTTGTTCCTGTGACTGTCCACATTGGCCGATAGGTTACTGTACCTTCATTCCAACTCTTAGGGAACGCAACTGCAAACTGTGCGAAGTCATCTGCATCAGCTGCAAAGTCTAACACCTTTAAGTCAGGACGAAGTGCGGTAGTCTCAACCTGTGTTAAAGCAGAGCAACCGTTTGTGGTAGATGGGTACATAGCTGCAGCGGGAACCCAAATGCTTTCTTTGCCTGCTGTCTTAGCAACCTTACCGTCTAGCTGGTTTAATTCAGCCGCAGTACTTGTAACTGCAGTAGACCCAAGTACAAGACCACTATCTGCAATGGTTGCTGTACCTGTGACAGCTATACCTGATGTGTTAACATCTAATCGTTTAGTGCCACCAGCTGTAAAGCTAACAGTATCTGCTGCTCCAAAGAACATACCTGTGTTTACATCACCTGTGTTGGTAATGGATGGCGCACTGTTTGATCCATCTGCGAATGACACAATACCAGTAAAGGTAGGCGCACTTGATACAACTCCCTCAACAAAAGCTGCAAGCTGTGTACCTGTCACTTTCTTAGATGTGCCAGCCTCATTAATCTCATACTCGTTGGCACCTACTGCAGCTGACGCAGCTGGTAGTTGAGAAATTTTTACGTTAGCCATTTAGTAAATCCTTTTCCAATCGTCGGATATGTTTTTGCTTAGTTTTTCTGGGACTTGCCAGTTGCCTTTGTATTGAATGTAGGGTGTAAAGACAGTCCACACACCAGCTTGTTTTATATATGCCTCAGAGAAGAAGAGAACTAGTGTTCCGTTTATTGTTATAGTTGATTCACCTGAGTTAATCACAACGTCAGCGGTTATTCGTGTGTCACCGCCTTCTGTTATACGTATGTCACCACTCTCTAGTACTCTGGTAACGCTACCAGTTACAGGACCAAAACTACCTGACTGCTTAGAAGTTGCTACAACTGTTTGTGTCCCAGTGCCAGTTAGGTTAGCATCAGCTGAACCATTCAGTGAAGCTACCGCAACCTGAGTACCAGTACCTACGAGAGAAGTCTCAGCTGGTACGAAGTTCTCAGTAATGCGAGTAGCACCACTCTCTAGTATTCGGGTATCACTACCCGATTCTAGTATTCGATTACCGTCAGCCATAGTTTAGTTTCTACTCTAAGCTAAAGTTAAATCAATATTCCCAACGGCAAAGTCAATGGTGTCTCCATCAGCTACTACCTTGGATGCAGACAAAGCTCCATGCCATAAGAAGTTACCTGAGGACGAGGCATCAAAAATACCTAGGTGGGTAACCGTACCCCAAGAACCACCATTGGCAGTAAAAGATGGGACGTTTGTATTTGATGTTGTACCAGCTGGAGAAGAAGCTGCAGCCCAAGTAACAGCTTGACGAGTGTAACCATCACCTGAAAGCTCAGTACCACCGCCAGCATCGTTAGGTGCAGCGGTGTATAGAGCTACATACCAAGCTGTAGGACGAGTAGCTGATCCACTTGTCATTAGGAAATCTAAAAGAAGTTTCTCTGAGTAGTTTGCTAGTGCCGCCATTGTACCGTGTTCCTTTAAAAAATCTTATCTTAACTGTTTACTTTAAACCAAACATCACCATTCACGCCACCTGATGGGTCTGCTGTGCTAACTGTGATTTTGTTTACTAAAGTAAATACATCAACACCATCAATAGTCAAACTCCTTGCATTGATAATGTCGTTGTTGTTCATGTCTAGGGAACCACCCATAGCGTTAGGAGTGCTACCGTCTAATGACAAAGTATTACTGAAGCCTTCTCGTAAAGCTTCGAAGTTACCATTCATAACGGGGGTTGATGCAAAGCCAGCTGATAGAGAAAGAACTGTGGGATTTTTAGCCATTGGTTTAGTTTACCTTAATACCTAAGCGTTCAGCATCTTCTGAAAGAAGAGACAGAGCTTGTTTGTTCTGATCGTCTTCTTCTCTTGCCTTTAGCTTTTGTTTAGCTTGAGAGGCGTTGTCCTTATCTAACCAACCCTTATCCAAAAGGAGCTTGGCGGCACTGAAGGAACTTCTGCCGTTAGTCTTCATTTCTTCTGCGATTGCTTTAATAGCTTCAGACTTAACCTTGACTTCAACCTCCCTGCGCCACTTGGCTACATGAGACTTGACACCAACTGAGTTAGATACAATCTTCCATACCTCCCACGAACCAAAGACTGTCTGAGCAAACTCGTACTCAGTTGGATCGTTAGGTGCTAGGGAAAGGTAGAGCTTCTGCAATGACAAGTATAACTTACCGTGAGCTTCTAAGTCCCTATCCTTTAAAGTAAAGACTGCATCATCAGTCTCTGAATAACATAACTCGTAGAATAAACTTTTACTTTTAGTCTTGCCGTTTGATCCTTTGAAGGTGTCATACTTGAACATCATCTGGTTTAGTGTCCTACTAATAGTATTATTTAAGAAAGTATACCACAGGCTTAATAAGGTTGTCAATACTTAATTTAACAATAAAGTAAAATAAATATTTAAAAGATATCATTTTTAGGATTGACAGAGTAGTCAGAAGTTGTTATACTGGCCGTATCGCTGCCAAGCGGTACATATAGTATATACTATAAGCTATACCAAGGTATGTTCCAGTTAGTATAACGTGTAATCTCTTGGTATGCTCATCAAGGCACTAATCAGTAATATAATATTCATAGTATGATTAGATATGTACTGTCTATGCTTTATGACACGTTCAGATTCTACACACACTTGGCTCTGCCTTGGGTTTATTCCCTTGGTAGAGCCTTTTGTTTTTGCATGTCAAGAAAAATATATAGAAAATTTCATGGTGCATTGTACATATATAAGGAACACCCGCGCCCCCCTGCCTGCCCCTGCGTTCCTTTCCTTAAATAAATATTCCCCAGCGGAAACATTGTGTTCAGACTAGGGCAAACGTGGCATTGTTGTGTTCTGTACTAGATTTTTAATATGGGAAACACACCACGGCCTACTGTACCTTGGCTATACCTTTGCAATCCTTATCTATTACAAACAATCCTAATTCCTAAACCCTTTGTAATACTTCCTATGTTACTTATCTTTTTACTACCCATTTAAGTTATTTAATTTAGTTGTTGACAATATGAATTGTATCTGCTCTTGATTGGTCACAACTTAAACAAAGGATCAATAGAATGACATACTTGGAATCAGCTGAGGGAATGACAATCACCAAAGATAGAGCTTACAAAGAGTTCAAAGATCACGGCGCGACATGTGATTGGGTAGAGTTTGTGACATGGAAAGGAGAGAAGAAAGAGTATTTAGCAGAGGATGTGTTAGGATGGTTAGGATATTAATTAAGGGTTGACTTATCGGAGACACCTTGCTCATGGTGTCTCTAGATAACATAACCTAGAGGAAAAATACAATGGCATTCCCCCTAATTCATATAAGCAAGATGACTGGCAAGCTTGACGGTTTCCAAGCTATAAGCACTAACACAATGACAAATGAGTATTGCATTAAGCAAAACGCAAGCGGCAAGGATGATAACATCTGTACCAAATGCTACAGTCACACGATGCTAAAGAGTTACCGCAAGAATATGCAACCGTCATTGCAAAGGAATAGTGAAGCATTAGCCAACAAGGTACATGATGAAGACTATCTGCCCTCAATCAATCAAGCTTGGTTTAGGTTCAATGCCCATGGTGAATTGATAAACCTAACACATCTAGAAAACCTCAATAGAATAGCACGAAAGAACCCTCATTGTACCTTTGCACTGTGGACTAAACGCAATGACATTGTGTCAAAGTATTACAAAACAAGGGAAAAGCCTGCTAATATGGTGTTGGTTTACTCTAATTCTAAGGTGTCAACCATCATGGCTAAGCCACCAAAGCATTTTGATAGGACTTTTAACAATGTGTTAGAGCATGAACACGTTGACAAACAAAATTGCACAGGTCAAAAGTGTAAAGATTGCCGACTATGTTATACGCTAGGCAATGGTGTCACGACAATAGTAGAAATGGTTAAGAAATACTAAAGGAAAATAATGGTTGACATATCGGAGACACCTTGCTTATGGTGTCTCTAGATAACTTAACCTAGAGGTGAACTAAAATGGAAACTATACTAAAGGAAGTGCAAGCGATCCGCAGTGACATTGAAACCTTAAGTGCTAACTTGTCAGAGAATAAACAAGACGCACAAAGAGGCTTAAATAAGTTGTCAATACTTGATGACTGTGACAAGCTAGAAAGTGTCATAAGTTATCTGGTAGATGCGGTCAATGATATGGACAGAATGAGGGATGATTTGAAAACATCTATGGATGATCTTAACAGGCTATCAGATGACATAGGCTTTGAGATGCTGAGCCAATTAGTAAGAAAGGTAAACTAAGATGTACAACATAAACTTATCATTTGAAGAGATGGACGTACTAAGAAATATAATACTATACGAAATAGAAAGTGATGAATTTGATACACCTGACTTTGCTGATGTTAATCTAATGGAGAAATTTTCACATCGTGCAAAGGTATTGCAGAAAGTAATACAGCTTATGAGTTGTACAACTAAGGAGGAGATAGGCAAATGATAAATCTACAGATAACAAAAGAACAGTTAAAGTTATTGAGTGAGCTTATAGATGATGACATATCCTTATTGCCTCACTCAGAGGAAGACTTAAGATGCATTGTCAAAACGAAATATTATGCAGAACGTGCAATGTTATTGTACATAATACAGGAGTTAATAGAAGAATGATTAAAGTTTTATTGTCAGGTTTAAACGGTGAACTATTCTGTTACCATACGTGCAAGAGTATGCAAGAGGCTAAAGATTTAGTGCTAGAGTATAACGATATGCCAAATGTAAATGCTAAGATATCAGAAGAACCCATATGGACAAAGGTAGATTGAGATGGATAAGGAAAAGCATAAGACACCCATACGCACAAGTCAGATAAGAAACATTGAGGTAGTTGATGATGCTGATTGGCTTAAGGAAAGTGAACGTGTCCAACAGTATGAGGAGGAGCTAGGAGAATGCCTATCAGTAATGATACCTAAGGGATATAACCTATAGAACCCTTGTTAGGGACAAGCCCTAGGGTAACAGCATTTTAACATCTGTCAAGAGGAAAAAGCATGGGCTATGAAACTAATATTAGAAGGGAGGGCCGTGAGCTTACTGTCATAGGTCAACTATGGGAGGATGGTGCAGGGTTATGGGATACATGGGGTGACACAGGTACTACGTTTGAGGTACAGCACGAGCCTGAGTTTTCTATCGTTGAGTTGTATGATGACAACGATAAGATAGTTTCACTTTCTACCTTGACACCTAAAGAGATACTTGTCATCATAGATATGTTCACACAAGATTATTGGGATCACATATTATGAATTGGTTAAGCCACAAAGAATGCCCCTACCAAGACTGCAGTAGCAGTGATGGGTTCAGCTACAACACTGTCAGTTGTTCGGGTAGGTGTCACAGTTGTGAAAGAAAATACCCCAAGTCAAAGGATGCTAAGTTCGATTGGGCTGAGGAAACATACCCCACGATGGGGAAAGATAAGGATGATTGGGCCATGATGCCACAACAGACACAGATTAAGACAGTACCTACTGAGTTACTCACACCAGTATACCGCACGGTCAGGTCAATAGGCCAAGACACCATGAAATTTTATAACGTAAAGACGTACGTTGATAGCAAGGGTAAAGAGATTAAACAGGACTACCCATACCCATCAGGCGGCATCAAGACTAGATTTTTCCCAAAAGAATTTAGGGCGTTGAACCTTAAGTCAGATGAGTTATTTGGTATGAACCTATGGAACGCAGGGTCAGGTAAGATTGTCACCATAACTGAGGGTGAGCTAGATGCTATGTCAGCCTATCAGATGTGTAACAACCCCAAGTATTCATCTGCCTTTGTGTCACTACCATCAGCCACACCGTCCAGTAAGTTATGGGCTAAGGTATCTGAGTGGATAGGATCGTTCGAAAAGATTATACTATCCATTGAGCATGATGAACAGGGTAATGCTGTAGCTCAGCGGATAGCTAACCTATTCCCTAACAAGGTGTACCGTGTACAGCATGACAAGTACAAGGATGCTAATGAGTTCTTAGAGGCTGGTGAACGTAACGCATTCTACAATGCATGGTTCAATGCTAAGAAGTATACGCCTGAGAATATCATCAACACATCAGATCAATTCTTAAAGATGTACAACAACAGCGACAGCCATGTGTATGTTGAGACAGGCATACAAGACTTCGATGACCTATGCATGGGCCTAATGCAGGGACACTTCACACTGTTCAAGGCACAGACAGGCATAGGTAAGACTGAGTTCATGCGTTACTTAGAGTACCACATCCTTACCAACCACCCTGAGGTACGCATTGCTGCATGGCACATGGAAGAAACTAAACTGAGGTCACTACTAGGCTTGGTGTCATACGAATTGAAGCAGAACCTAACACGCAAAGACCTGATAGCTGAGGCACAGGCAGAGCAGAGGGTAGAGGATGCTATCATTAAGTTAACCAAGGATGAGAGACTATACCAATTCTTCTTGAATGATGAGGACGATCCGCTAGACCTACTAGGCCACATCAGGTATCTATCACAGGCTTGTGGTGTACAGTATATATTCTTTGAACCAATACAGGATATTGCTGCCAACATGGGTGGTGATGAGAGCAAGGAACAATTCTTAGCTGACCTATCTGTCAGACTATCTAAGTTAGCAGCTGAGTTAGGCGTAGGTATCATCACTATCGGACACACCAATGATGATGGTGCAGTTAAGTACTGTCGTATGATTGAGCAGAGAGCATCAGTTGTTGTTGAATTACAGCGTGATAAGATGTCAGAAGATAAGGATGAACGCAACACAACTAAGCTTCTTGTCACAAAGAACAGGCCAGTAGGCCCGACAGGTTACGCAGGTCAGCTAAAGTTTAACACAGATAGCTTTACTTTATCAGAAAAATATGGTGATTACTAATGGATTTGTTTGGCTATGACCCACTGGTCTACGTTGTTTCCTTTGCCTACCTACTAGGTGCGGTTAATCACTACGTCATGTTGAAGGCAATATATATTATACTTGAACAGCCATACAGTTTATTCACCCTTAGGTTTAAGGCAGTCACTTGGCCTTGGGAAATTGTCACAACTCTTTGGCTAGGGATGTTGGTGAGGACTAAATGAGAATTGCAGCTATGGATATTGAAACAGATGCACTGGATGCGACTAAGATACATGTCATCTGTGCTAAGGATGTTGACACAAAGGAGAAGTATGAGTTCCTTAATGTCTGCACAATAGAAGAAGAAAGGTATAGGTTTGTTAAGTTCTGTTCAACTGTTGACCGTTTTGTTTTTCATAATGGTATTGGTTTTGATGTACGAGTTATAAATAAATTAGTACAGCCTGATCTGATTAACCCTGCACATGTGATAGATACTCTCATCATGTCACGCCTGATAGACTACGGTATACAAGGAGGACATAGCCTGAAGGCATGGGGTCAGCGTATTGGTGAGTTCAAGATAGGCTTCGATCAGTTCGAGGTGTTAACACAGGAGATGATTACCTACTGCCACCAAGATGTAGAGGTCACAAGTTTACTATACAACAGGTTTAAACAGACTATCTTTGACCCTGATTGGGCTGCCTCAGTACGATGTGAGCATGACATACAGATACTATGCGAGGAGATGACAGCACATGGGTTCTACTTCGACAGGGATAGGGCTGAACATCTGCTAGATGACATTGAGTTAAGGATGTTTGTACTAACTGATAGCTTCCAAGATGACTTCCCTCCGCAATTAGAGGAGGTCAACAGACTTAAGTACCGCAAGAAGAAGGATGGTAGCGTTACCACCACTGTTGTCAGAGCTAGGGAGAAGTACCCTAAGACAGTGGTTGATTGGTCAGTCAATCCTCCTGACCTAGTTTGCTATGAATTAATACCATTCAATCCAGCCTCCCCTAAGATGCGTATCGAAAGACTTTGGGATGCAGGCTGGACACCATACGAGAAAACAAAGGGACATATTACTTATGACAGAGAGAAAAACAAAAGATCGTGGAGATAAATTTGCTAGGTACGGATGGACTCTATCTGAGGCAAACCTTCAGACACTGCCAGAGACAGCCCCTGAGGGTGGTAAACGATTAGCTGAGTGGTTGACCCTTGAAGGTAGGAGAAGCTCACTGGTTGAGTGGCTTGGCCACTGTAAGGACGATCACCGTATTCATGGAAGGTTTACTCACCTTGGTGCATGGACAGGACGCATGGCACACTCAGCACCCAACCAAGCTAACGTACCATCTGAGTTTAGAGGTACACCTAGGTCAGCAGTCGAGGAAGTTAAGGCTAGGTATGATGGGCAGATGCGTGAGCTATGGGGTGTGGAGGAAGGTAACTACCTAGTGGGTACTGATGCTGAGGGCATCCAACTACGTGTACTTGCACACCTGATGAAGTCAGAGGAATATGTACACGCTATTGTGTCAGGAAAGAAAGAGGATGATACTGACATACACAACCTTAATCGTAAGGCACTAGGTATGTCACACATCACACGGGATGACGCCAAGACATTTATCTATGCCTTTCTTCTGGGGGCAGGCACAGGCAAGGTGGCACAGATACTGCGTGTCAATCAGCGTGAGGCAGCCCAAGCTGTAGAAAATTTTATGCAGTCCATTCAAGGTTTAGCTAACCTAAAGAAAAAGATTGTACCTCATGTAGCCAAGAGAGGTTGGTTCAAAGGATTAGATGGGCGTAAGGTTATCGTACCGTCAGAGCATAAGACATTGGCAGGTATGCTACAGAATGGTGAGTCTGTCATTATGAAACACGCAGCCCTTCAGTGGGTACGTCAAGCTAAGGCTGTTGGCATAGACTTTAAGCTGGTAACATGGCCCCATGATGAGTGGCAGACTGAGGTGTGTGGCACAATAGACACAGCTGAGAATTTAGGTAAGCTACAACGTCAATCAATAGTTGACACAGGTATTAAGTTTGATATGTCTTGTCCACTAGCAGGTTCAACAGACATAGGACGCAACTGGAAGGATACTCACTAACATGTTCGCATATTTTATTGCACTATCACCTGCAATTTTTGTATTGACATATAAATTTTATGTCTATATGGTAATCAGATCAACAGCTAATATAGGAGAATAACAATGGCTGACGGTAAGAAAACTAAGTACGGTGTCTTCGAAGGTTCTTTATACTACGCCCGTGTATTTGATGACAACATGGATTCATCAGACTACCATGTTAGTACTCAAGGACAATTCAATGTGATGTTTGTACCTAAGGATAGCGAAGAAGTTAACCGCATGGTAGGCATGGGTTTTCCTGAGACAGCAATGGGTAATCAAATGATTAAGCCTATTGATGCAGCTGATGGTAAGGTAGGTATGAAACTTAAGCGTCCTAACGTACACCCATCTGGTATTGATGACTTTGGTGGAGCGCCTGCTATAACTAAGGGTACTACTACATCTAAGTGGGACTTCGTTGAAGACGGTGCCTTAGGTAACGGCACTACTGCTAAGGTTAAGCTTTCTATCTATGGTGAGGGTTCAACAGCATCAGTACGATTAGAGAAGATTGGTATCCTTGACCACGTACCATACGAAGAGATGGCCTCAGCTGAGGATCGTTGGTAGTCTAAACTTAGAGGGGGGCTTCTGGCTCCCCTTACTTTCATACAAGGAGATTGTGGAATGATTAAAGCAACATACATAGACCACATGGGTACTGACTTGTCGGTAGTTAATGCAGCCAGATGTTCCTTCGATAAGATTAAAGAAGAGTTTGACGAGAAGGATACAAAGTTAATCAAGTACTTAGCAAAGCATAAACATATGCTCCCGTTTAGGCATCCTCAAATCTCACTTAGAGTTCATGTTCCTATCTTTGTACTGAGGCAACTAGGAAAACACCAAGTTGGATTCTCCTGGAGTGAAGTTTCACGTAGATATATTTCAACTGATCCTGAATTCTATGAACCTAGCTTAAACACTCCTTGGCGAAAAAGACCTGATGAAAATATTAAGCAAGGATCAGGAGAAGATTTCCCAATGAATACCCAGATTGAACTAGCAACTCAAAGTGTGATTATAAATAATCAACTTATAAAGAATTATAAATACTATTTAGAGATTGGAGTAGCACCTGAGCAAGCTAGAATTATGCTACCCCAATCAATGTATACTACTGTGTATGTAACAGGATCATTATTAGGATGGGCTCATATGTACAAAGAAAGAACTAGCCAAACTACTCAGTTAGAATCAAAAAAGTATGCTCACGCAGTAGGTATGGTCATGGAAAAACTATATCCTGCATCGTGGGGAGCTTTAAATGGAAAATAAAACACTAGTAATAGGCGACCTACATTTAGAAAACAAGATCCCAGGATTGTTAGAAGCTCAGTGTAAGTGTGTTGAGAAAATAAAACAAGATTCCCCTGCCAAAACTATTATTTTACTTGGAGATGTTTTTAATAACCGCAGACCTAAACCCTCTGTTACTTTAAGAGCAAAAGAACTTGTGAATACCC
>ENA-ORXF01000399-ORXF01000399.1-marine-metagenome-genome-assembly--contig:-NODE-399-length-32255-cov-20.346572_pt1 | contig 32255 bp, 38 predicted proteins | sample MGYA00237864_ERZ511476 | MGnify/ENA primary metagenome ERZ511476 (study PRJEB26306, sample SAMN06343908) | marine metagenome | isolation source: coastal waters | place: Atlantic Ocean: West Antarctic...
TAAGGTTTGCTCAATACACCAATCAAATTCTTCTTCGTTCATACCTTTCCAAGCATAAACAGAAGTTCCTGTTTCAGCAATAGCAGCAGCAGCTTGATCTTGTGTAGAGAAAATATTACATGAACTCCAAGTAACCTCTGCACCTAAAGCTTGCAGCGTTTCTATTAAAATTGCCGTTTGGATTGTCATGTGTAAACAACCTGCAATTCTTGCACCTTTTAAAGGTTGGCTGTCACCATACTCTTCTCTTAAACTCATTAAACCTGGCATTTCTGCTTCTGCCAAATCCATTTCTTTTCTTCCCCAATCTGCTAAAGAAATATCTTTTACTTTGAAAGGTACGTATGATGTAATTGAACTCATATTTATGTATATTTATATTCTAATTTTTAGAGGTGCAAAGTTACAAAATCCATTTTAAAAAATATGGCTCTTTATAAAACAATAAAGGTAAATCAGACTACTAAAGTACTGATTTGGAATATTGAAGAATCTATTTCTGAATTATCATCAGGCATTTTACTATCTAAGAATAGTTCAACTCGAATGCAATCTATGAAATCTGAATTACATCAAAAAGGATTTCTAAGTATTCGATATTTATTAAAAGAAGTTGGTTATTCTGATTTTGATTTAATTTATGATAAAGAAGGTAAGCCGCATTTAAAAGACGGTAAGTTTATTTCCATATCTCACTCATTTATATTTTCCGCAATTATTATTTCTGATGATTTAAAAGTTGGAATAGATATTGAAAAACAGCGAGAAAAAATTTTAAAAATTGCACACAAATTTACTCCGATTGAGGAATACAAAACTATTGCAAATTCAGAAGCGTTAATAAGTAAACTAACAATTGTTTGGGGGGCAAAAGAGAGCTTATATAAAATATATGGAAAGAGAAAACTATTATTCTTACACCATATTCATATTAATGATTTCAAATTTATAGCAAAGGAAACTATAGGTGTAATTCGTTTTAATGGAGAAAATTTTACTTACAAAATTGAATTTATAGAATTTGATGGTTTTACATGTGTTTTTGCTTATTGAAATTAGTCTAATATCAGATTTTAGAAATTTATAAATCTTCTAAATAAAGACATTAAAATTCATAGGAACTTCTTACTTTTGATCTTATAAAAAAAAACAATGTCAGAAATCTTTGAATTCTTTTTTTTAGAATACAAAACCTATTCAACAATAGATATTACACTGGAAATTATTGCTGTGATTTTTGGTTTTTCATCTGTTTGGTTTTCAAAACAAAATAATATTTTAGTGTTCCCCACTGGAATGATTAGTACTTCTATTTTTGTTTATTTACTTTTAAAATGGGGGCTTTTAGGAGATATGATGATTAATATCTACTATTTTATAATGAGTGTTTACGGCTGGTATATTTGGACACGTAAAAATGATCAAAAGTCTGTTACTCAAATTTCTAAAATGACTTTAATAGAAAATAAAATTGCGGGTTTTATATTTATTGCCACTTTATTTTTTGTTTATTTTGTTTATAACACTTCTGGTAAATGGGTGAATTGGGTTGCATATGTTGACACTTTTACCACTGCAATTTTCTTTGTAGGAATGTGGCTAATGGCAAAGCGTAAGATAGAAAATTGGGTGTTTTGGATTATAGGAGACATCATTTCTATACCTTTATATTTTTATAAAGGTTTTACATTTACTAGTTTTCAATATTTAGGATTTACATTTATCGCCATTTTTGGTTATTTAGCATGGAAAAAGAACTTAAACAGAAATCAATTAACTTAGTTAAAGTTGTTTTATTTGGTCCAGAATCTACCGGTAAAACAACGATTTCTAAACAATTAGCACGACATTACAATACGGTTTGGACACCAGAATTTGCAAGACAGTATTTGCAAAAAAAATGGAACAATGAACGTAAAACTTGTGAAGCCTCTGACTTAATACCCATCGCAATAGGGCAAATACATTTAGAAAATAAATTAGCAAAAAAAGCAGATAAAGTGTTGATTTGTGATACTGATTTATTGGAAACAAAAGTATATTCTGAGGAATATTATGGAGGTTATGTTGAAGAAAAACTAAATAATGCTGCTCTAAAAAATCAATATGATTTATATCTATTAACCTACATAGACACCCCTTGGGAAGAAGATGACTTGAGAGATAGGCCCGAATCACGCTTAGAAATGTTTACTGCTTTTGAAAATGCATTAAAAAAATACAATAAAAATTATATCCTTCTAAAGGGTGATAAAGAAACACGTTTAGATACAGCAAGTAAGGCTATTGATAAAATTATTGCGAGTAAAAATAACTTGTACTCGTTTTCTGATTCTATTATTGATTCAGAAATTAATCTTTCTGAAAAAAATTTAGAAAATTCAGTTAAGCATTAATGAACTCAGATGATATTTTAAAAGAACTCCGTTTTAAAGCCTCCAGAAGCTCTGGAGCTGGAGGGCAACACGTAAACAAAGTATCTTCTAAAATTGAATTGACTTTCAACCTAGAAGACTCAATTTCTTTATCAAAAGAGCAAAAACTGCTTCTAATCAAAAAATTATCTGCAAAAATAACAAAAGAAAATAATATTATTATTTACTGTGAACAGACAAGGTCTCAACACAGGAATAAAGATATTGCAATTAAAAAATTTCTAGAACTTTTAAAAACAGGGCTTACTCAAACTAAAAGGAGAAGAGCCACCAAACCGAGTAGGGCTTCTATTCGGAAAAAATCTGAATCAAAAAAAAGAATATCCGTAAAAAAAGTACTTCGTAAAAAACCTAAATTCGATTAAAAAACTCACTTTTATTTTCCTATTAAAAAATTCTACCCTAACTTTGCATTGTTCTCATAAAGGGGTGCCTAAATCGGCTGAGATCATACCCAATGAACCTAGAACAGATAATGCTGTTTAGGGACTGAGTTACACCAATAATGGTGTTAAAAATTAATTATTCAATATTAACAATAAGAGTAATTACCTCTTTTTATTCGTTTTAATTTTTTTTAAAATGAAAAAAAATATCATTTTTTTATTCTTGTTTACAAGTATAGTTGTAAACGCCCAATTATTTAAAATTTCTGGAAGTGTTGTCGATGAAAATCAAAAACCTTTATTTGGTGCGACGATTCAGATTAAAAAACTTAACAAAGGAACCTCAACAAATACTCAAGGTAAATTTACATTACTTGTTCCCGAGGGCGACTTTAATATTGTAGTCTCCTATGTTGGGTTTAAGACCGATTATTCTTATAGAAAAATCAATCAAAATGAAAAGATTCTAATCCAATTAATTTCATTGGAAAATATTCTTGAAGAAGTTTTAGTATCTGCGGTTCGAGTAAATACAGATATACCTATAACATTTTCTAATTTATCAAAAAATGAAATTTCAAAACGAAATTTGGGTCAGGATATTCCAATTTTATTAAACTACATGCCTTCTGTTGTTTCTTCTTCAGATGCAGGAGCAGGAGTAGGTTACTCATATATGAGTGTTCGTGGATCTAATGGAGAACGTATTAATGTTACCATAAACGGTATTCCCTATAATGATGCAGAAAGTCATGGAACATTCTGGGTGAATTTAGGGGATTTTGCTTCATCAACCCAAAATTTACAATTACAACGTGGAGTTGGAACCTCTACTAATGGATCTGGTGCTTTTGGTGCAAGCCTAAATATTTTAACAGACGCAATTTCACAGGATGCTTATGGAGAAATATCAAACTCTTTTGGTTCATTCAATACCCGAAAGCACACACTGAAATTTAGTACAGGAAAAATTAATGATCAAATTGAAATTGCTGGACGTTTATCTAATATCTCCTCCGATGGTTATGTTGATAGAGCATTTGCAAATTTAAAATCATACTATTTACAAGCAAGCTACACAGACGAAAACACACTAATAAAAGCAGTTACATTTGGTGGTGAAGAAAAAACTTATCAAGCTTGGTATGGTTTAACTTTAGATGAGTTAAACCAGGACAGAAGACAAAACCCATATACATATGATAATGAAACAGATAATTATAATCAGAATCATTATCAATTACACTGGAATGAAAAGTTAAATGAAAAATGGTCTACAAATGTTGGATTAAATTATACCTCAGGTGCAGGTTTTTTTGAACAATATAAAGAGGAAGAAAGTTCTGCGGACTTTAATAACTTAATTAATGATGGGAGTGATGTAATTGTAAGACGTTGGTTAGAAAATGATTTCTATGTATTAAATTTTAATACAACTTATAAAAGTGAAAAAGTGAAAGTTATCTCTGGAGTTTCTTATTCTAATTATAGTGGAGATCATTTTGGAGAAGTAATTTGGGGTGAAGATCTAGCACCAAATGTAAATATTAGGGATCGCTATTATTTTTCTGATGCTAAGAAAACAGATTTTTCTGTTTTTGCAAAAACAACTTTTAGTATTTCAGATAAGTTATCCGCATATATTGATTTACAGGGGAGATTTGTCGGTTATCAAACAAAAGGAATTACAAGTGATCTTAAAACAATTGATGTAGATGCTAAACTTAATTTCTTTAATCCAAAGTTTGGTTTTACATATAAGGTTGATGAAAAAAATAACTTATATACTTCTTTTGCAGTAGCAAATAGAGAACCAAATAGGAACGATTTTGTACGTAAAATTACTACTCCAGAGACCTTAAATGATTTTGAATTTGGTTGGCGTTCAAAGAATGAAAATATCAAGCTAAATACAAATATTTACTATATGGATTACGAAAACCAGTTAGTACTAACTGGTGGTATCGATGATGTTGGAGCGCCAATTAGAGCTACTTCTGGAAGTAGTTACCGATTAGGTCTAGAAATTGATGCAGATATTCGCTTAAGCGATAAGTTATCTGTAAGGCCCAACGCAACATTTAGTTCAAATAAGAACAGATCCTTCTTTATTACTAGAGACGATATTCTCACACCTGAACTAATAGGTAATACCGATTTATCATTCTCGCCTGATATTATTATTGGAAATATATTTACATATCAACCTAAAGAAAACTTACAAATCTCATTTTTATCTAAATATGTAAGCAAACAATATATGAGTAATTTCAGTAGTGCGATTTCTACTAATGATGTTTTAAATAGTTTTTTTACCACTGATTTAAATGTAGTTTATGAATTAAAACCGAAAAGAATTTTTAAATCGGTAGTATTTTCTCTTTTAATAAACAATATTTTTGATAAACAATATGTAGGTAATGGTTATTATTATACCTATGATGACAACTGGTCAGAATCTGGAGTTACAACTACTTTAGATGGTGCAGGTTATTATCCTCAAGCAACAAGAAACTTTCTAGTAGGTGCTACTTTTAAATTCTAAAAACTAACTTATTTAACAATTAAAACCCCAAGTTTATCCTTGGGGTTTTAATTGTTATAAATATTAGAACTTAATGCAAAAAATTAATAACTGATTTATAAAATTCTGACGGGTTTTCTGCATGTAACCAGTGCCCTGCGTTAGCGATTGATACGATTTTAGAATTTGGAAAATGCTTTTCTATAATATCGTATTCATCCTCTGTTATATAGTCAGATTTAGATCCTTTTAAAAATAAAGACTTCCCCTTAAAAGAAGCAAAATTAGGTAAGGCTTCGCCAATCTTTGAATTATTTTCTTTTAAGACTTTTAAATTAAATCGAAAGGCTAATTTTCCTTTTTCGATCCAATAGACATTCTTTAATAGAAATTGTCTGACACCTATATCTGAAATAAATTCTGCCAATTTTGAATCGACTAAACTTCTTGAATTTTGAATCGAAAAATCAATCGAATTTAATCCTGCTAAAATTGCATTATGATGTGGTTCGTATTTTCTTGGTGAAATATCTGCAATAATTAACTTTGCTACTAATTTGGGATGGGTAACTGCAAACAGCATTGCTGTTTTTCCACCCATAGAGTGACCTAACAGGTGTATTTTATCTATTTGGTGGTATTTTATGTAATGAAGTAAATCCGCTACTAAAAGATCATAATTAAATTTATCTGCATGAAAGCTTCGCCCATGATTTCTTTGGTCGATTAAATGTACTTGATAAACTTCAGAAAATTTATTTCCTAAAGTTTTCCAATTATCACTCATCCCAAAATATCCGTGTAAAATTAATAGTGGTTCCCCTGATCCTTGGATTGTTGAATGTAAAACTTTCATTCTATTTTAATCTATGTAAATACATGTTCACTACATTTTCTAAACCTAGATATAGACTCTCTGCGATTAATGCATGACCTATAGATACTTCTAACAAATTAGGAGTATTATCTTTGAAAAACTTAATATTTTCTAAACTTAAATCGTGACCTGCATTTACACCCAAACCTAATTCATCTGCTAATATAGCCGCATCCGAATAAGGAATTATTCCTTTTCTATTTCCTAAATCAAATTGTGTGGCAAATTCTTCAGTATATAATTCTATTCTGTCTGCACCAGTTTTTTGAGCAGCTTCAATAAGTTTTAAATCTGTATCAATAAAAATTGAGGTTCTGATTCCATTTTGTTTAAACTCATCAATTATCTCTTTTAAAAAAGATTGGTGTTTTATAGTGTCCCAACCTGCACTTGAAGTGATTGCATCTATAGTATCTGGCACTAAAGTTACTTGAGTAGGCCTTACCTCTAGGACTAAATCTATGAAAGATTTTATCGGATTTCCTTCAATATTGTATTCTTTTTTTACAACTGAGACTAAATCTCTTGCATCTTGGTATTTAATGTGACGTTCATCTGGTCTTGGATGAATTGTAATTCCATCTGCACCAAAATCTTGAATATCTGAGGCTACATTTAATAAATTCGGCACATCCCCTCCTCTTGAATTACGTAAAGTTGCAATTTTATTGATATTTACACTTAACTTTGTCATACTCTAAAATTAGAGTACAAAGATAACTCATTAAATGATTTTATCCTATATTCGTATTGCATGAACATTACAAATTACATATTAAAAGATATAAAATCTTTAACCCCAAAAAGTACTGTGAAAAATGCTCAAAATTTATTTAAGCGTTATCCTGTTACTCATTTTAATTTGGTTGAAGAAGGTGTTCTTTTAGGGTCATTTTCTGAGAGCGATATTCAGACTATAGAAAATGAAAAAGCTTTTTTAACTGATTACAAATATCTTTTATCTAATTTTTATGCAAATGAAAAAGCTACTGTTTTAGAACTATTAAAAATTTTCGCTGACAATGATTGTACGATTGTCCCTGTTTTAGGATCAAATAAACAATATTTAGGCTATTATGATCTGTGTGATATTTTAAGCATTTTTTCTACAAGTCCCTTTATGATTGAAGTAAGTGAAACTTTGATTGTGGAAGCTTTAGAAAGTGATTTTTCAATGAGTAGAATTTCTCAAATAGTAGAATCTAATGGAGGTAAATTACTGGGCTCTTTCATCTCAGAAAAAAAAACGGATTTTGTGCAAGTAACATTAAAAATTGTAACCGAGGAAATAAACGAAATTATTCAAACGTTTAGAAGATATGATTACGATATTATTTCATCTCACGACAATGATGTTTATTTAGAAGACCTAAAAAACAGATCTCAGTATCTTCACAAATACCTTAATATGTAATGAAAAAAATAGCAATTTATGGGCAATCTTATTCATTAAGTTCAGAAAAAGAAATTCAGATCCTTTTAAAAGTTTTAGAAGAAAAAAAAGTTGTTGTTTTTTTTGAAAAACAATTTTACAACCTGTTAAATAAAAATGAAACTTTAACTAAGAAATACCCAACATTTTCTCATTTTAATGATTTAAATAATTCTTTCGACTTACTATTTACGGTTGGAGGTGACGGGACTATCTTAAGAGCTGTAACTTACGTAAGAGATTTAAATATTCCAATTTTAGGAATTAATATTGGCCGATTAGGCTTCTTAGCATCTGTTAAAAAAGATGCAATTAAAGAAGCTATAGAATATATATTTAACGGTGAATACACTATTCAAGAAAGATCATTATTGAGTATAAAAACTATACCTGAAATAAAAAAAATATCTGAACTAAATTTTGCGTTAAACGAAATTACAATTTCTAAAAAAAACACCACTTCTATGATTGGTGTAAAGACATACTTAAATAAGGAATATCTTACAAATTATTGGGCTGATGGTTTAATTATAGCTACCCCAACAGGATCTACTGGCTACTCTTTAAGTTGTAATGGACCCGTTATCTTACCTGAATCTAAAAGCTTGGTGATAACACCTATTGCTCCCCATAATCTTAACGCTAGGCCCATGATAATTCCAGATGGAATTTCTATTGAATTAGATGTAGATGCTAGAGAAAAGAAATTTTTAGTTTCATTAGATTCTAGAATTATAACTGTCCCTAAAAACACTAAAATATTTATTGAAAAAGCGTCTTTTACAATAAAAAGTATGATGCCTAATAACCAATCTTTTCTTCAGACTCTTAGAAGTAAATTATTATGGGGAGAGGACATTAGGAATAAACCAAGCTTTTAACCTATAAACGCAATAATTATAAAATTTAGTTGTTATTCAAAAAAGACTAATTATTAACTTTTTAAAGCAAACTGAAATCCATATATTTGCTCGCTATTCCGAAGATGAAAAAATATTTATTCCTTTTTATTTTTATACGTTTTATACTAATTTCCCATGGGCAAATTAATGAAGTTGGTTTCTCCGTTGGTGGCTCAAACTACATAGGAGATATTGGAAAAACTAATTATGTATACCCTAATGAATTAGCCGGTGGATTAATTTATAAATGGAATTGGAATCCGAGAATAGCGCTAAGAGGAACATATAGTCACATTCCAATTCAAGGAGATGACAGTGATGCAAATACTACTTTTAGAGTTAACAGGGGAATGAGTTTCAATAATACTATAAGAGAATTAGCGGTGGGTTTAGAATATAATTTTTTTGAATATGATATTTCATCGCAAAAAAAATCGGCAACTCCATATATTTTATTAGAACTTGCTGCTCTTAATTACAAATCAGTTCAAGAAATAACCAATAGTGGGGAAATCGTATTAGGTAATAAATCATCTTATGCTATTCCTTTCGGCGTTGGATATAAATCGAAACTTTTTGGTGCCTTTGCCTTTGCAATAGAAACTAAGTTTAGATACGTTTTCGAAGATGATCTTGATTACTCTACTGAAAGATTTACGCCATTAGATTTTGGTGGGAATGGGAATGATTGGTATGCATTTACGGGTGTTTCTTTATTTTATACTTTTGGCCGACCAGCTTGTTATACTAAAGGCTTATAAAAATGGGTAAGAAATCACAAGTTAATTTACAAAATGTACCTCAGCACGTTGCCATTATTATGGATGGAAACGGACGATGGGCAAAAAGTAAAGGAATGAGTAGAGTTTTTGGTCACAGAAATGCACTCACTTCAGTTAGAGAATCTGTCAAAGCCGCTACTGAAATTGGTGTTTTAGCTATAACTCTTTATGCTTTTTCTACAGAAAATTGGAAAAGGCCAAAACTAGAAGTAGATGCACTTATGAGTTTGCTTATTAATTCTCTTAAAAAAGAATTATCTGGTTTTAGAGATAATGGAGTTCGAGTTAATGCCATTGGTGGAATTGAAAGTTTACCTAAAAAAGCCCAAAAAGTATTAAATGATGTCATTTTTGACACAAAAAGTAATGATAAAATCACTTTAACTTTAGCATTAAGCTATGGCTCAAGAGACGAAATTGTTAACGCTATCAAAAACATATCTAAAAAAGTTGTTAATAATGAGCTTTTGTTGAAAGAAATTAACGAAAACACTATAAATAACCATTTATATACATTTAATTTGCCCGACGTTGATTTAATGATAAGAACTAGTGGAGAACAACGCATTAGTAATTTCTTATTATGGCAGATGGCATATGCTGAATTATATTTTACGGATATACTTTGGCCAGATTTCAGAGAAGAGCATTTTTATGATGCAATAATAGAATATCAGAATAGAGAACGAAGATTTGGAAAAACAAGCGAACAAGTTACAAAGTAGTATTTCTGTTGTATTGGTGTTTACAGCACTTTTTTTTACATTATTTGCAAATTCGCAAAATAAAATAGACAGTCTAACTACAATAAAAACAGACACTATTTTAAAAAATATTTCTTTTGAAAAAGGAAAAGAATATATTTTAGGAGGAATTAGTGTTATTGGTTTAAAAAAGTTCACTGAAGAAACAGTTCGTGTTTTTACAGGTTTAAAGCCTGGACTAAAAATCAAGTTACCGGGAGATAAACTTACTAGTGCTATTAAAAAACTTTATGAAAGTAAACAATTTAGTAACGTTGATGTTTATCTAGAAAAAATAGACGGAGAATCTATTTATCTTCAATTTGACGTTCAAGAACTTCCTCAATTAAATACTGTAAAGATATCTGGTATAAGTAAGTCTAAAGCTAAAGATCTGATCAAAGATGCAGAATTAAAAACAGGTGCTATGGTTACTGACAACCTAATAGTAACTACAAAAAATTACTTCGAAAAAAAATATACAGATAAAGGATACTTAAAAACTAAAGTTAATTTAGTTACTCAAAAAGATTCATCAGATGTAAATGTTGTTAACATGTCTATCCTTATAGACAAAGGAAATAAAATAAAAATAAAAGATATAAATTTTACTGGAAATCAATCACTTTCTAATAGCAAGCTTAGAAAAACGATGAAAAACACTAAAAGAAAATTTTTTGGGCGATTTTGGAAAAGCTCAAAATATATCGAAGATGAATATAGAGAAGATTTAGAAGGTATTTTAGAGACTTATAGTAAATTAGGATACCGTGATGCTAGGATTTTGAGTGATAATCTTATTTGGAATAATGATAATACAATTACTCTAGAGATAGAGTTAGAAGAAGGTAGACAATATCGTTTTTCAGAGATTTTATTTGTCGGAAATAAAGAATATACAGATGAATACTTAAAACAATTTTTAAGGATTGAAAAAGGGGATGTTTATAACGGGGTTGTTCTTAAAGAACGTGTTAGCGGCGACGGGAGCCCAACATCACAAGATCTATCTACACTCTACCAAGATAATGGGTTTTTATTCTCCTCTGTTAATGCAGTAGAAACTAAAGTGAAAAATGATTCTATTACTGTTGAGATTAGAATTAGAGAAGATGAAAAAGCAACAATAAAGAAAGTAACAGTTTCTGGAAATGACAAAACAAATGACCATGTCCTTTTTAGAGAACTTCGAGTAAAACCAGGAGATTTATTTAGTAGGAGTGCAATAATAAGATCTATTCGTGAAATTGGCCAGCTAGGTTTTTTTGATCAAGCAGTTACACCAGACGTAAATCCTGATTATCAGAATAAAACAACAGACATTAACTTTAATGTTGTAGAAAAAGGGGGAAGCCAAATTGAATTACAAGGTGGTTATGGTGGTGGATCCTTTATTGGAACACTAGGATTATCTTTCAATAACTTCTCCTTAAGAAATATATTTAATAAAGAGGCATATAAACCCTTACCGATGGGTGATGGACAAACCTTATCTATCCGATTACAATCAAGTAGAACTTACAATACTTATAGTTTTTCTTTCTCAGAGCCTTGGCTAGGTGGTAAAAAACCACAATCTTTATCATTCTCAGTATATTCGTCCAATCAGTTTCAAATTAATCCTCAAAACTTTCAAGTGGATAAAAGTCAGAGTTTAGGAATTATTGGAGCCTCTATCGGTTTAGGAAAACGTTTAAAGTGGCCAGATGATTTTTTCCAATTATCCCAGAGTATAAGTTATCAAAGTTTTAAACTAAATAATTATGGGTTTAGAGTTGGAAGTAATATTCTAAGTAATGGAACATTAAATAACTTGGCATATAATATAAGTTTTACAAGAAATTCATCTGGACCAAGTTTAATATTCCCCACGTATGGATCGGAGTTCTCTATTGGCTTAAAAGCAACATTTCCCTACTCACTAGTTAATGGAAAAGATTATTCTGTTCCTGAGGACTTAACTTTGGCAGAAACTAGTGCTAAGATTGCAGAAAACTATAAATGGCTAGAATACTATAAAATAAGTGCTAAAGGTAAATGGTATACTTCTTTTACAGATAAATTAGTTTTAATGACTAACATAGAGACTGGTTTTTTAGGTTTTTATAATGAAGATGTTGGACAAACACCTTTCGAAAGATATTTTGTTGGAGGAGACGGTGTCGCTGCTTTTCAATTGGATGGAAGAGAAACAATTGGTTTAAGAGGATATGAAAACAGTAGATTAACACCTTTAGAAAATGGTGGAGGAACAATTTATAATAAATATCAATTAGAATTGAGGTATTCTATTACTGATAGTCCTTCTGCATCAATATATGCTGTAGGATTTTTAGAGGCAGGAAATTCATATGATGACTTTAATTTATTTAATCCATTTGAAGTTAAAAGATCAGCAGGATTAGGGATAAGAGTATTTATGCCAGCATTCGGGCTTTTAGGTATTGATTTTGCACACGGATTTGATCCTCTGCCTGGTCAGGTTGAAAAATCTGGATGGCAAACACATTTTATAATTGGAAGACAGTTCTAAGAATTTAGTACCTTTGTAAGGAGTGTCTAATAGCACTTTGTTTCCTAACAAAAAGTATAAATGAGAAAATTATTATTTTTATTAGCTCTTTTAACAGTTACTACTTTTTGTTATGCGCAAAAAAGCCAAAGAATAGCTTTTATAGATATGGAATATATTCTAGAAAATCTTCCAGAATATTTAAATGCTCAAAATACATTAGATGCTAAAGTTTCAAAATGGAAAAAAATTTTAGATAAAGAAGCCAGGTATATTGAAGTACTTAAAACTGACTTAGCTAATGAAAAAGCAATTTTAATAAAAGGAATAATTGAAGAGAAAGAGGAAGAAATAACTATAAAACAAGAAGAACTAAGAAGGTTAGAATCTTTATACTTTGGTCCAAGAGGTGATCTTTTTCAAGTAAGAAAGCAACTAGTTAAACCAATTCAAGATCAAGTTTACAATGAGATTCAGAAAATTGTAAAAGCAAAGAAATATGATTTTGTTTTCGATAAATCTAGCGATTTGATAATGCTATATTCAAATAAAAAATACGATATTAGCGAAATTATTTTATCATCGATTGATAAATCAAGAAAAATTAATGAAAGAGATGCTAAGAAGAAAGCAGCTGAAAAAGGGCTTTCAGAAAAGCAAAGAAAACAGATAGCAAATAAGGAAGCTATAAAAGCTAAAAAGAGAATAGCACTAAACAAAAAGAAAGAAGCAAGAAAGAAACTAATTGAAGAGAAAAGACAACTTTTAAGAGATAGAAAAGAAGCTGCTAAAAAGAGAAGAGAAGAAAAAAAAGAGAAACAAGAATAACAAGAATAACAAGAATAACAAGAATAATTAATTAAATTAAAAAAAATGAAAAATTTTAAAACGTTACTATTAATCGCTGTATTCACATTAGGCGTAAGCGGGATCACAAATGCTCAAAAAATCGCACATGTTGATTTTGAAAGAGTGGTTGCTAATATGTCTGAAACAAGAGCTCTTTTTGCTGATTTAGATAAAAAAGCAAAGGCGATGAAAGATGATATTGAAGGGATGAAAAAGAAGTTTGAGAATAAAGCTAAAAAATATGATGCAGAGGCTACAACTCAAACTGACGAAACGAATCAAAAAAGAAAAGCAGAGTTACAAGGAGAGTATCAAAGACTTCAAAATGCTCAGCAAATGGCACCTCAAGAATTGCAACAAATGCAGAGCAAAGGTTTAGAGCCAATTAACAAAAAAGCAATAGAGGGTATTAATGCAGTAGCTGCAACTAAAGGTCTTTTATATGTTTTCACATCTAATATGCTTATTGTAAAAAAAGGTGAAGATTTATATGAAGCTGTAAAAGCTAAATTGAGTTTATTAGCAGATCCTCAGCCAAGAAAGTAATTAATTCTTTTAAAAGAATTAAAAACCTACTCAAATTGAGTAGGTTTTTTTATTTTTACATAAATGACAAAAGAAATTTTTCCGATAGGTATATTTGATTCTGGGGTTGGTGGAACCTCCATCTGGAAGGAAATTAACTTTCTACTTCCAAATGAAAGTACAATCTATTTATCTGATAGTAAAAATGCTCCTTACGGTGAAAAATGTAAGGATGAAATCATTGATTTATCAATAAAAAATACAGAATTTCTTTTAAATAAAAATTCTAAAATTATAGTAGTCGCTTGTAATACCGCGACTACAAACGCAATTAAATATTTAAGAGAAAAATATGATGTTCCTTTTATTGGAATAGAACCTGCTATAAAACCAGCATCCTTTCAAACAAAGACAAATAAAATAGGACTTTTAGCAACCAAAGGAACATTAAACAGTAAGTTATTTGAACAGACTTCTAGTCTAATTGATAAAGACATTGTGATTAAAGAACAGATTGGGTTGGGGTTAGTGGAACTGATCGAAAACGGAAAACTGTATTCTAATGAAATGTCAGACCTATTAGATCGCTACTTAAAACCAATGTTAGAGAAAAATATAGATTGTTTAGTTTTAGGTTGCACACATTACCCTTACCTAATTCCTCAAATAAGACTTGTTTTAGGTAATAAAATTCAAATAATAGACTCTGGTGAAGCCGTGGCTAAACAAACCATGAAAGTGCTCTCTGATTGTAATTTATTAGAGAAAGGCAATGCCTCTTTAGAAACAAATCACATATTCTATATAAATAAAGATAAAAGAGTATTAAAGGATTTATTAACAGACAATATTAATGAAAGCAGTGACATTATAGAAACTGATTTTTAAAACCCATTAAAAGCAGCGTTTATATTTGGACATGCTGCACCTCTTGGCTCTCTTGTAAATAAATTTAACCCTAAAGATACTTGATTAAAGCCACCATTTGTTAACACGATATCATTCAACTGACGTGTATAGGTATAAGAAAACATGAAATTCTTAAAATTAAGACCAACTATCGGTGTGATATATTGTGAATTTTGAATAGGTCCAGAATCAAAACTTCTTCTGTACGATAAAGCTGCCCAAAGTTGAGTTTCTCCAATTACTTTGTATGCTTTTAAGTTTAAATCTGCTATTCTTTCGCCTGTACTTTCTCTAAATTGTAACATTACTGAAGGCTCTAATTGAACAAAATTACCATCTCCAAAATAGTATCCTGCCGATAATATAAAATTCCTTAAATCTAAAGGTTCATTTATGTTTAGGTTATTTTTTGCAGTTAATAATAAATTCCTTATCGTAAAGTATGAAGAAAAACCACCTAAGTGGTATGACATACCGAAATCTGAATTATAATAACTTGTACTTTCAATTATTTGAGAAATTGCTGGATCTCCAAAGAAAGATCTTTGATCAGACTGATTTTGAACAAATGTTAAAGATAACCCAAATGAAAGTTGCTCAAATAATCTACCGTCACTAAGAGGTAAATGGTAAGCATAAGTTCCTTGAAAACCTTGTTGTGAATGATATCCGTTTTTATCATTAAACAAGACAAAACCGTAACCAGCATTTGTTTCTTCACCTAATTTCGTATGAAAGCTTAAGGTTTGTAAAGCGGGAGCATTTGGAATACCTGCCCATTGCTGTCTGGCTGTAAATCTTAATTTTGATGAATTTCCTATTCCTGCAGCGGCAGGATGAATTAAAAATACGTTATCAGATAAATAATCTGAATAGATTGGAAGTGTTTCTTGAGAAAAAAGATTCATCACAAAAAAAAGACAACACAGAGAACTAAGTTTAGTATAAAAAGACTTCATTTATTTCAGTTTGTTTTATAAGTTTTCAAATATATTGTTTTTAAAACAAATATGCTTTTCAACTTAAAGTTTTAACACAGTATTTTAACTAAATAAATAAGTATTTATTGTTTTTAGAGTTTAAAAAAGAAGAATAAAAAAGATATCTCCAATTTAAAAATCTTTTGATGATTTAAATTAAAAAATATTCTCCACTAATTATCAACTATTTTCAATAAAAAAACCTCAATTAATGAGGTTTTTTATTTTAAATATAATCTTCTTTTTCACTATACTATTTATTTCTTATAACTAAAAATCATTGTCTCAGGAGTAGTGCTTCCAATTAAAGTTAGAATTTCATCACCATGAGATTCTATTGATGACCAGAATTTTTTATCGTCAACTAACATCGGTCCTCCTAAATTTGCCTCTTCATAAGCTGCGAAATCAGACCAAGAGTTATAAACTTGATATGTATGGAAATCCGCTCCTGACCCATATAAATGTTGAGTTGCGAAATGTGCTGACGCATGTCCACTGTCCTTTAAACTTTTAAGGCTTCCATCTACAATACCGTCATGAAAAGTCTTATTCATTCCCCATTTAACTTCATAAGTACTAACTACTACTACTTTTTTGGTAGACCAATCAGTATTTTCTACCATAAATTGAAGTTTTTCTAAACCTGTATTTTGTCTTATTTGATCTGAATGATTGTATGCATACATAGCTGAATAATTTCTATATTCATCCATTAGCGATGCTTGAGCTTCTTTGTCTAATTTCATAGCTTCTACATTTTTTTTCATGGCTGCGTCTGCAAGAGCAGTATCATTCACTAAATCTTGAGTATTCTTGTAAGAATCATATATGGCAAAAGTATAATCACCTGCAAAAGCATGTGCAAAAATTACGGATTGCGTAAGGACTCTATCTTCAGAAATAGATAGATTCATGAATTTTTCGTGAAGTGTTAAAAAAGTTTCAGAGTTTTCTCTAGGAACAGTAACATAAGTAATATTTACTATCTGGGCATTCACAAGAAAACTAAAGGATACAAATAATAAAGTAATAAAATTTTTCATTTTAAAATATTTAGGGTTAAGAAACAAAAATAGTTAATTAATTGCAATTAACAATTAATTAACCTCATTAGTTAATTGTTAATTGTTAATTACAATTTATATGTCATAGATGGAACAGTTTTTTATTTTAAACTCAAGAAAATAAGGCTATTGTAGTATTTTTTTAGCTGATAATAAGTTAATTAGAACTACTTTTGCAATAATATTCAGATTATAAGGATGGTAATAAAGCGGAGTTGTGCTATTGCGCAATCAATTAGTTTTTTAGGTGATAAATGGTCTCTACTAGTTTTGAGAGATATCATTCTGCACAATAAATCTAAATTTAAAGATTTTAGAGAGTCTAGAGAAAAAATTGCAACCAACATTCTCTCCGATAGATTAAAAAAACTTACAGAAAATGGTTTTATTGAAATATTAGATCCATTAGGAACTAAAAAAAGTAGACAATATATCGCCACTGATGCTGGAATTTGTGCACTTCCAATTATAATTGAGCTTTACTTATTCTCTATAAACTATATTGATGAATCTCTTCTAGATGTTGAGCAAAAGAAAGTGAAAAGAGAAATACTATCTGATAGTAAATTATTTGAAAAAATAAAATTAGCAGAATACTTAGCGTTCAGACAAGGATTAAAAAACTCATAATTGTTATCTATTAAAACAGTTATAGGTTTTAGATAAATTACATCAACATCCTTTTAATTTACTCCTGCTTCACTCTTATACTTTGTGAAATAAACTTTTAAATCAGCTTCACTCTTATATTTGGTAAAATAGATTTTCCAATCTGAGTCTCCTTTATATTTTGTCCAATACCAAATACCACTGTAAGGCTTAGCCTCTGATTTATATTTTGATTCAAATACAATCAAATCTGATTCACTTTTATATTTTGTTACGTATATTTTTTTATCAGCCTCGTTCTTATATTTTGTAAGGTAAACCTTTTGGGCATTTGTAAAATTGACAGCTAGTAATACAGTTATTAATAATAATAACTTTTTACTTTTTAAAATTTTATTTTTGGGAGTCATAATAATATTTTCTAGTTTAACCAAACTCTTTAACTACTTGTCCATTAAAGATACATTTTCAATTGCACATAGAACAACCTTAAAACTAATAATTCTTTACATTAATTTGTTAAATTTGAAATCAAGCTCCCTTAAAATTCAAATCATTACAACTATTATTGTCTAATTTTTCATACATTTCAAAATGACTTTTAGAACAATGATATAGTCACATTTATTCTTTTCTACTTATAAAATAACATGAATAAGTATATTTGCAATCTATAGTAATACAATAGCAATTTTATAAACATAAATTTTTACTGTACATAAAAATACACTTCATGGAAATATTTGAAATTATTGGATATTCTAGTGCGTTAGTAATCGGAATTTCTCTTGGGCTAATTGGAGGGGGTGGATCTATACTTGCCGTTCCTGTTTTAGCGTATTTGTTTTCTATTAACGAAAAAACTGCAACAGCTTATTCTTTATTTATTGTTGGATCAAGTGCTTTAATCGGGGGGTTAAAAAATCACTTTAAAGGATTGGTCGATTGGCGAACAGCTCTTGTATTTGGTCTTCCTGCTATAATTGGTGTGTCTGTAGTTAGACATTATATAGTTCCTACTCTACCCGATGTATTATTTAGTGTAGCAGATGTTGAATTCACTAGACGTATGGGGATGTTTGGATTATTTGCAATACTTATGATCCCGGCAGCCTTATCTATGCTTAAAGAACAAGTCGTAAAAGAAACAAAAGAAACGGTAAGATATAATTATCTTATGATTATAATTGAAGGCTTCTTCATTGGTATGATTACTGGTATGGTTGGCGCTGGAGGCGGATTTTTAATAATTCCTGCTCTAGTTATATTAGCAAATGTTGAAATGAAAATTGCTGTTGCAACTTCACTGATAATAATTGCTTTTAAATCTTTAATCGGTTTCTTTATTGGAGATGCTCTTAAAATAGATATCGATTGGCCTTTTTTAACAGTCTTCACCTCTATTTCATTAGTTGGTATATTTATTGGAAGTTATATAGGGAGTTTTATTGACGGGAAAAAACTAAAAAAGGGTTTTGGATATTTTATCTTTGTAATGGCAATATTCATCTTTTATATGGAGTTCTTTATTAAATAAATGAAACTAATGGAATTTATAATTTTAAAATACGAATTATGAAAATAGAGCAAATATATACCGGTTGCTTAGCACAAGGAGCTTATTATATTGAGAGTGACGGAGAAGTTGCTATTATAGACCCATTAAGAGATATTAAACCATATATAGAAAGAGCAGAGTTAAACAATTCAAAAATTAAATATATTTTCGAAACACATTTTCATGCTGATTTTGTTAGCGGACATGTTACCTTATCAAAAAAAACAGGTGCCTCAATAATTTACGGTCCAAATGCAAATACTGCCTTTGAATCTATCACAGCAAAAGATGGTCAAGAATTTAATTTAGGGAATGTTACTATAAAAGTGATTCATACACCTGGACATACTATGGAAAGTTCTGTATATCTCTTAAAGGACGAGAAAGGGAAAGATTATGCTATTTTTACTGGCGATACATTATTTCTAGGAGATGTTGGTCGTCCAGATCTGGCTCAAAAATCAGGAAGTATTACTGAACAAGATTTAGCAGGTTTTATGTTCGATAGTTTACGAAATAAGATAATGCCTTTAAAAGATAATCTTCTTGTATATCCCGCTCATGGAGCAGGATCCTCTTGTGGTAAAAATTTAAGTAAGGAGACTGTAGATGTATTAGGTAATCAAAAAAAAACAAACTATGCATTGCGAGCTAATATGACAAAGCAAGAGTTTATTAAAGAGGTTACATATGGTTTGACACCCCCTCCAAAATACTTCCCTTTAAATGTCAAAATGAATAAAGAAGGGTATGAAGATTTTTCTGATGTACTCGCAAGAAGTTCAAAAGGGCTGACCCCAGAGGCTTTTGAAACATTAGCAAATGAAACTAAAGCAATTATTTTAGATGTCCGCCATCAAGATGAATTTGCAAAAGCACATATTCCGCGTTCAATTTTTATTGGATTAGAAGGAAGTTTTGCTCCATGGGTAGGTGCTTTAATTGCAGATGTAAAACAACCTATTTTATTAGTAACACCTTTAGGAAAAGAAGAAGAATCAATTATGCGCTTGTCACGTGTTGGTTTCGATCAAGTTATAGGCTTTTTAGAAGGAGGTTTTAATTCTTGGAGAAAAGTATCTAACGAATACGATACCGTGATTTCAATTTCAGTTAGTAAATTTAAAAATGTTAAAAAATGGATTGTTTTTGACGTCAGGAAAGAACAGGAATATTTATCGGAACATATTTTAGATGCAAAGAATGCTCCTTTAAATAATTTTAATAATTACTTATCAGAATTCCCATCTCAGGAAATTTTTTATGTCCATTGTGCAAGTGGTTATCGATCAATGATTGCCGCTTCTATTTTAAAAAGTAGAGGAATTCACAATTTTATTGATATTACTGAAGGTTTTGATACAATTAAAAAAACAGAAATTAAAGTTTCAAATTACGTATGTCCTTCAACATTATAAAAAAGATTTAATATGAAAAATTTACTTCAAGAAGAATGGAAAGCTCAATTATCTAATGATAAAAATAGTATTATTATTGACACTAGAACATTAGAAGAATATAAATCTGGAATTATAGAAAATGCAATTGTTATTGATTTTTTACAGCAAGATTTATTTCTGGAAGAAGTAAATAAATTAGATAAAACAAAAACATACTATTTATACTGTAGAAGTGGAAATAGAAGTGGTAAAGCTTGTTTAATAATGGAAGGTTTAGGATTTAAGGAATCTTTCAATCTCATGGGAGGAATCAATGACTGGAAAGGTGAAAAAGTAAGTCTTAGCTAAATAAAAAAATCTACTTTTTGATACTTAATTTTAAAGAATATCTAAATGACACAAAGTACTAAAGATCATTGGAATAAAATTTACCAAAATAAAAAAATAGATGAAGTGAGTTGGTTTCAAGAAAAACCGATGATATCTTTAGAGTTGATTCGTAAATTGAGTCAAAATAAGAAAGCAGCAATTATTGATGTTGGTGGAGGTGATAGTTTACTAATAGATTATTTATTAGATGAGGATTATTTAGATATTACTGTATTAGACATCTCAAAGGAAGCTATTAGAAAAGCAAAAGAAAGGTTAGGAGATAAAGCGCATAAAATAAAATGGGTAGTTTCTGATATACTAGATTTTAAATCGGAAAAACCTTTCGATATTTGGCACGATAGAGCATGTTTTCATTTTATTACTTCTAAAAATGACACAATAAAGTATGTAGAAAAAGTCGATAAATTCTTAAACGCTAAAGGAGCAATTATTATGGGAGTTTTTTCCAAAATGGGTCCTGAAAAATGTAGTGGTATTCCTATTATACAATATTCGGAAAACCAGATTTCCCTTTTATTTGAACCTAAATTCAAAAAGATCTCATCTACATATCATGAACATATTACACCTTTTGATACATCTCAAAATTTCATTTTTTGCCACTTAAAAAAAAGATAACTATTAAAAATTTAGAGAAGATGAAACTAAATATACATGAAAAATAACCCTTCCAGTTGAAAGGGTTATTGTAAGTAAATTACTCTTGTTCCTTTGCTCTGCTATAAATGTTTATTTTCTTAATTTTTCCTTCAATAATGTTAACATCTGCAATTGTATGAACCATGATTTTCTCACCTTCTACTGTATCTGTAAATTCGTTACCCGTAGTTAACCAATATTGAAATTTTCCGTCATTTTGTGCAACAGTATTTGCTACCATCCATTTCACCTTCCAATTTGGATTACTAGATTTAAACCAATCACTTAAAAACTTTTGGTGGTTGTCACTTCCCTTGCCAATTGTCCCGTCTGCACGATAAACTGTTATGTCTACAGCATCCAATTCTGCAATTTTATCTAAGTTTTTATCATTGTGAGCTTGAGTATAGTCCAACCATATTTTCGTAATACTCAAATCACCAGCAACTAAATTTAATTTTTCGCCTTTATCGCTAAATTCATAACCAATAATATTTGACGCTAAATCTTTTATTACCGTAGCTTTTGAATTAGAAATTTTTTCTGGTGAGACTATTGTTGTTGTTTCAGTTTCAAATTCACAAGAAGTAAACATCATTGAAATTAATGTAATAAATAAAATATTTTTCATGATTAATAGTTTTAATTTTTAATTGTTTTTCAAATATACCAATAATTAATTTCATAAAACAACTAATTATTACCACAAAAAATTTATATTATTTTTAAATAAATAAGATCTTTTTTTTAAATCACTCTCATATATCGTACATTAGATTAAAATTATTTATTTAAATAAAAAAGTAAAACATGAAAAGTATTATATTAAAGTGGTACCCTGTTATTTTAGCATTCTTATGTTTATTATACTCAGTAACATATGGATTATTAGGAATAACCGCTGAGGCGGATTCATCTGCCCAAGCAGAATGGTTTGCAGCTGCTCAATATTCAGCTCATTGGCCTGGCACAATATTATTATTTGCAATAGCAATTAGACAACGAAGAAACACAAAATGAATATAGGATTCTTTATAATAGGTGGTATTATATTTGCGACATATATGGGTTTAACCATATTTAATATCATTTACTCAAGCCGAAAGCAAAGAGAAGAGAACTACCCTAAAAAGGAAACTAATAAGGATGGATTATAATTTAATCTGAATTTTATCTTATTAATTATATTTCTGTATAAATTATCCAAAAAAAAAGTCCAATAGTTTTTATCATAAAAAAACTCTTACCAATTGGTAAGAGTTTTTTTATGATAAATTTCAATAACTTAAATTATAAATAATATAATTATAGAGATGGTAATCCATTAGATATTGTTGATATCGAAGCTATATTATAATTGTCTTTTTTAAAATTTATTAGATTTGGATGAGCTACAATACCTTTCCACAAATCTGATTCTAAATATGCATCAACACTAGCTTGGTCAGTGAAATAATATACTCCACCAAAAACACCTTTATCAATATTTCCAATAAATGTTTTACCAATAAGTCCATTAATTTTACCAGGTGCAAAATTACCAACTACATTACTTCCTAATTGAGCATGAGCTTCTAGACTCATTTCTGAAAGTTCGTAATTAACAACTAACACATTTTTTGCGCTGCTATCCCCCACTTCCTTAGACGTTTTTCTTTTATCCGCATAACCATTAGAAACCTTAGAAATTGGCGCAACTGAATAGATTTCAGTTTTAAAATTTACAAGGTTTGGATGAGCTACAATACCCTTCCACAGATTTGAATTTAAATATGCATCAACACTCACTTGATCTGTAAAATAATACACTCCACCAAAAACACCTTTATCAATATTTCCAATAAATGTTTTTCCGATAAGTCCATTAATTTTACCAGGCGCAAAATTACCAACTACATCGCTACCTAATTGAGCATGTTCATCTAAACTCATTCCTGAAAGCTCATAATTAACCGTTAAAACTTGCATTTGCGGTGTAATAATTTCAACTACTGGTGCGTTCACTTTTTCTTTACAGCTAATAATTGATAATGTTATTAAAAGGAATAATACTTTTTTCATAATTTTAAATTTTTGGTTAAAAGATATACACTTAATTATATTTTAAAAGTAATAAAAAATAATCATTTTTTATTTACTTCAAATTTGAAAATAAAAAAATCCACAGAACTCTAGAAGTTTTTAGTTAGTTATAAATATATAAATTTTAATTTAAAACTAATTAATTACTCTTTCAGGCTCAGACTCCATCTATATCCAAAATTCAAAATCACTGAATTACCCAATAAGCTATTATCACTATTTAATGGATTATATTCGATAGATGTAATCCAATAACCTTTTTCTCCAGCAGCAAAACTAGATTGAGCATAGAGGTGAAAAGGAAATGGTCTTACCCCTATAACAACTTGAGTCGTATTAAATTTTTTACCTATTCCTAATTTACCAGTTAAAAGAGTCGGAAAAGCAAAACCCCCTTCATATTCAAATATAAAATCATTATCATAGATATGTGTTTTCCCCCAAAGTACCGACGTACCTGGCATAGGCACATAATTAAAATCATCCATAAGCGCAACACCAAAATTTGCCTCTATAAAAGAATTTTGTGATTCTTGTGCGATAATAGTCTGAAAACCAGATATAAAAACGAATAAAATAAGAAGATTTTTCATTTAAAGTTGCTTTGAATTAATTCCAAATATAAAAAAATTAATTTTTATTTGAAATTAATAATTGTAAAATGAAAATATTAATTTATAATCCATTTAATTATGATTGATCAATCTTTATTTTAGAGGCAACCTCTTTTGCTTTTTGAACTAATACTGATGTCTCCTGTGGACCATAAGCCAAAGAAACACCCATTCTTCTATATTTTCTAGTTGATGGCTTTCCAAATATCTTAAAGTCTGTATTTTCATAATTTGCAGCTTCTGCTAAACCAGATATTATTGGGAACTCTTCATTTTCTCTTTCAGCCAGTACAACTGCGGAGGCTCCATTTCTAATTAAAGGTATTTTCAAAACAGGAATACCTAAAATTGCACGAGTATGCAATTCAAATTCTGAGAAATTTTGTGTGCCTGCTAAGGTGACCATTCCTGTATCATGAGGTCTTGGCGAGAGTTCTGAGAAATAAACACCATTTTTACCTATAAAAAATTCCACCCCCCAAATACCACTACCTCCAAGTGATTTTGTTACTTTATCTGCCATTTCTTGAGCAATTTTCAGGTGTTTATCTTCCATTTTCATTGGTTGCCAACTCTCCTGATAATCACCTCTTTCTTGTCTGTGGCCAATTGGGGGACAAAATAAAGTGTTATTATTATTTTGTGTAAGTGTAAGAAGAGTAATTTCATAATCAAATGATATAAATTCTTCTACTATTACTTCTTTTAAATCCCCTCGAGATCCCTTTAAAGCTTCTATCCAAGCTTTTTTAATATCAGATTTACTTTTAATTATAGATTGTCCTTTACCTGAAGATGACATTAATGGCTTAACTACGCAGGGTATACCTGTAAAATCTACCCCTTTAATAAGTTCTTCGTAAGAGGTAGCATATTTATATTTTGCGGTTTTCAAACCTAAATTTATTGAAGCTAGATCTCGAATAGATTTTCTATTCATTGTGAAGTTTGCAGCTTTTGCAGAGGGAATTACTGTGTATCCTTGTTTTTCATATTCATAAAAACGTTCCGTTCGAATACTTTCCACTTCAGGTACTATAAAATTTGGCTTATGCTTTTCTACAATTCTATCTAACTCATCCCCATCTAACATATTAATTACTTCAAATTCTTGAGCTACTTGCATCGCAGGAGCATTTTTGTAATTATCTACAGCAATTACATATTGTCCTAATCTTTGCATCGCAATTACAACCTCTTTTCCTAACTCTCCAGAACCTAATAAAAGTATTTTATTTCTCATTTTACAAACTTAATAAAATAAAAAGAACCTATTATAGAAGGTAATATCTTTTATGAATGAAATTAGAAATCAAGTAATTTGATGCGTAAATAAAATATTCAAAGTATGTAATGAAATTCTTTTTAATAGTTTTTAGCATTATCATTCATATAATCTAAAGTTAACTTTACAAATGTTTTAATACCTAGATTGAAGCCACTTTCATCTATATAGAAGTCCGGGGTATGGTGCGATGGGGCGTCTTCATGTTTTATATTCAACGGTGTTCCACCTCCTAAAAAAAAATAAAACCCAGGCACTTCTTGCTGAAAAAAAGAAAAGTCTTCTGCGCCAGTAATAGCGCTCATTAAATGAACATTTTTTTCACCTGCAGAGGCTTGTAAAGTAGGTAACATATCCGCTGTTAACTCCAAGTTATTGAAAGTAATTGGAAGTCCTTTTTCAATCTCAATAGTAGCTTTAGCTCCAAAAGCTTCTGCAATAGCTGGTACCCTTCGTTTCATTTCGTTATTTAGTTTTTTTTGCATATCGTAATCTAAGGTTCTAATTGTTCCAATCATTTCCAAATTTTCTGGGATGATATTAAATCGCACACCCCCACGAATAACGCCTACTGTAATAACTGCCGCTTCTTTAGTTAGCTCAGTATCTCTGCTTATAATTGATTGTAAACCATTGATAATTTGCGCTCCCACAACAATAGGGTCAACACCTTGCCAAGGGGCAGAGCCATGAGCTTGCTTCCCCTTTACATTCACTACAAAACGTTGCGATGCCGCCATGGCGCCTCCTGGCTTATAAGCAATCGTATTTACGGGTTGACCTGCCCAGATATGCAATCCAAAAATAACGTCTACAAGAGGATTTTGTAAAACTCCTTCTTTTACCATCATTTCCGCTCCACCTTCTTCTCCCGGTGGAACACCTTCCTCTGCCGGTTGAAAAATAAATTTTACAGAACCTTTAATTTCCTCTTTCATTTGAGATAATACTTGAGCAGCACCCATCAAAATAGCAATGTGCGAATCATGCCCACAGGCATGCATAACTCCTGTTTCTATACCATTATAAATACTTTTTACTTTAGATGAAAAAGGCACTAATGTTCTTTCTGTTACAGGTAAAGCATCTATGTCTGCTCTTAAGGCTACTACCGGGCCCGGTTGATCTCCTTTTAAAAGAGCCACAACTCCTGTATGAGCAATGCCTGTTTGCACCTCCATACCTAAACTTCGTAAATGATCAGCAATTTTTTTGGCAGTATTAAATTCTCTATTAGAAAGCTCTGGATGCTGGTGAAAGTCCCTACGCCAGTCAATAACCTTTTTCTCAATATTTGTGATTAATTTGGTAATTTTTTCGTCTTGTGCATTTATAGAAAATGCAAAAAAAACGAGGAGATATACTAATTTTTTCATAATGGTTTTTATTCAAATATAATTATTATGCATTTAACTCTTAGTGATGTATGTTCCAAATATACCGTCTGAAAATTCAGCACAGATTAGAAGAAATAATAAAAATTATAGGAATCGTATTCTAATGTAATTTCTTTCGTTGTATTTTATATCAAAATATAAACCATGAATAGTAACATGATTAAATAAGTAGAGAAATTTATTCCACATAATATTAAACTATGATTTATTTTGTTTTGAATATCTAATAATCAAGTAATACCAATTATACTAAAAATATTAAAGTTTATAAGATTTAGTTACAGTCAGCTAAATCTGTTCCTATTCTCCACATTTGTGACTTACTATCATTAAAAATTGTATTGGCAACGGTACCATTGCATTCAAATTCAATATTAAATATTATATCACCATCAATTGTAAGTTTATTCTCTTCAAATATATACGTTTTGGGGTTTGGAATAGCATCTGCTATTACTAAGGATCGCCAATCACAATCCGACCCAGAAGTACAATAATATGTATACCTTAATCCATTTTTGAATTCATACATCGTATTTGGTAATAAATCAATACCAACTGCATTTTCTGGAAGCCATTTCCCTTCAATTAAATAAATTTCATCTCCACTATCTAGATCTACAGTGTTTTCTTCACAACTAATAAATAATATTGATAAAAATAATAGTATATTTTTCATTTCAGATGTTTTTTAATTGAATGATAGTAAATATAATAAATAAAATTTATTCATAGTTCAATTTTTATTTAGCAATTAATTTACCGCGAAGAGTCATGTCATATACTAAAACTAAACCTATTGTAATTAGCTGAATTAATAGATAATAAATATCTGTAATAAAAAAAAGCTCATCTTAACAGATGAGCTTTTAAAGAAAATATTAAAGATACTTTACTTATTACGTCCAGCAGACTCCATTAAAAGTAATGCGATGTCTCCTTCAATTTGAAAGAGGTTTCCCCATTGACCTGTCGTCATTGTATTGGATTCAGAATCAGTTTGTGTCCAATTACCAAATGCAATAGCTAATGAATTTCCAAGGTATTTATATCCTAGTATGTTCGCGTTTAAAACCTGTCCTTCAGAAAACATTTGCGAAGTACCGATTTTCTCACGCCCAATAACTACTCCCTCTTTAGAGTCAACACTCTGAATTCCATTTTCTGCAAAGAGCATTGATAAACTTGTTGCATCTTTTTCGTTTAGATATTTTATATAACTAGATACTGAAGTTTGAATCTTCTCGAAATGCATCTCTTCAGAAATAATTGAATTTTCAAGAGAAACAATTTCTTTGACAGAAATATCTGCTGCATCTACACTAGCATGAGCTGATTCTAATAAAAATTTAATCTTTCCATTTACATATTTGTATACGTTACCCCACTTACCACTTTCAACAATAGTACTTTCTTTATCTATAATTTTAAAAGTTCCGACGCCTAAAATTATATCTTCAGAAACAAAACGAGTTTCTATAGTCGTAGTTTCAATTGTAGTGTTTTTAAATTCACTGTCTTCAGAAAATGTTGCTGTAAATGAATTTAATATAGCTTGAGTACCCTCTAAAGCACCCTCAGAATTTGAGATTACTCTGGAAGCATCACTTGTAAACTCTCCTGCTAGACCATTAGCATCACTAGATCCCCAAAAATCAATAAACCTTTTTGAAGATTCATCCATAAGACTTTTAGCATCTAATTTTTTTAAAACTTCCTGTTCTTTTTCACTTTTACAAGCACTCAAAAAGAAAACACTCAATAAAAGACTAATACTTAGAATTTTTTTCATTTATAAATTAATTTATATGTTATCTACAAATTTAATAATTTAGTTTTTTATATAACAACTAATTAGATTTAATAATAAATATATTAAAACTAGACTGAGAAGTTAAAAGCGATAGTATTAATAGATAAGAATATCCTAGGGTTAAATTAATTTATATTACTAAGTATTATTTTTAACTTTCCAAGCAATAAATATCAGCAAAAATTGAATTGGCAATCTTATTAAGGCGGCATTATGGTTTCCAATGGCTGGTGTATCTGAGAAAACATCCCAAAAATGAATTGGTAAAAACAAAAGCATTAAAATTAAAATTCCCCAAGCACCTATATTTTTAAGTTTTTTAAAAAAAAGTGCAAGACCAAATAAAATTTCAACTAAACCTGATACATAAATAATAGGTAAAGTAAATGGCAAAAAAGAAGGGACAAAAGGGATGAAATCATTAGGATTAATAAAGTGTTTCACACCTCCAAAAATTAAAAAAATTGCTAAAACTATTTTTAATATTAACCAGATATTTTTCATAAAAAGTTTTTATTTTAAATATTATAAAGATATCAGAATTTATTTATAAGGATAAGATTTTGCTAGGTATTAGAGAAGAATAGACCTCTTATTTTGGATTGGCAATTTCACCGCCAATTGCCCAATCTCCTTTTTTAATTTCCTCAATTACAACCCACTGCCCTTTTCTTGTTTTTTCACCACAAACATCAATTAAAGCTTCTGTAACCTTTTCAAGCATCTCTCTTTTCTGTTCACTAGAAAATACGTTTTCAATAACTTTTATAGTAGTGAATGGCATATTAAATATTTTAGGTTAATTATACTCAAATATAACAGAAATTTTTAAGACTTAGAAGTAACTAAATGAATAGAGAAAAATTACCTATAGTTTAATTGCAATTATTTGTTTTAAATATGTCCAAATTTAAAATAACCTTAACTCTTAGAACTAAAAAATAAAATTATCAAAAAAATGGGTAGGTTTGATTACCATAAATTAAAAAAATTATTTTCAAATCTAAATTATTTATATTTACTCTTATTAATCTTAAATTGTTATTATGAATATAGTAATGTTTATTGTAGGAGCAGTAATATTTAGTGCTTACATCTTAGGTTTAGTGTGGAATATAGGTTACAGCACTAAGGAAAGTGAAGAAAGTAATAATGGTTATTATTCTAGACACAACCAACCTGAACAAGACGAATTAAAGTAAGGTCTAGAAATCACTAAGGTAACAGAAGAAGACATGCATTTTAGTGTTTAGATACTTAATCTAAGTTATTTATCTGGAAATCGGCTAAAATTTCCCATACCATCAAAATCAGTATAATCTGATTTGTCGGTATATTTATTTTCTTTTTTTTGTTTTTTATCGCTATAAAAAATATTTAATATCATAAAATAAACATAAAATACAAAAACTACAAACCCTATAATAAACATTGATAATCCCATTACCGTCCTCTTTGCTTAATTGTTAAAGTAAAAATTTATTATACTAACTGCTTTTTTCAAAATCACAATGTAACTATAATTAGTAGGATTCTTGAAAAGAAAAAGAATTTAATTAATATATCAATAAAGATAATATGAAAAAGACAAAGAACAGAAGTAGTTGAATTAAAAGAAGAAGAAGATATCCTATGGTTTAGAAAGTAGGCTTATTTAAGGAAGTAAAGGTGAAAAGTAATAAACTACCGCTCCTCCAATAATTAATCCTTTTACAAAAGACAGCCATAGTGCTACGTAATTGCTTATTCCAAAATATTTCAATGTTTTCTCAGTAAGTTTTTTATGCCAACCCATACGTTTTTTATTAAATTAGTTTTCTTTTTTATAAAAAAAATTTAAGTTTAACTTATTTACGAGGTTTGAAACTCCCTGTATTGAAGTAAGAAGATATGGCCTATGATTTATTTTCTGAAAGCTTAGTTTGTTTATTCCATTTATCAGTTGCGAACATAAACCCTTTAATTTCTTATTTCTTCTAGCTTATTAATTAAATCAGTTTTATTTAAATTATTTAAATCAGATAGAGGAAGCTGATTTGTGTTTAATAAGTTAGGAAATTCCAACTGATTATTATTTAGGTTGAACAAAGCCTCGTTTCCGTTTTCAAAATGAATGTATTTATGAGTATTATTTCTAATTGTATAATTCTCATTTCCAATCTCAGAATATATATAATCTCTCGAATTACTATTAATGCTACTAGTTAGTAAATCTATAAAGCTTTTACTATCATATACAGCTTGATTATTTACCCCACAAAGTTCTGTAATAGTTGCAAATAGATCCGTTGTGTTTATCAATGCATTTTCATCTTGACCAAACCTGTTAACTTGATTTCCAGAGATTATCATAGGAACATTTATGCCTCCTTTATATAACGAGCCTTTTGCCCTGTTGCTATTGTATTGCTGAACGACTTCATTTGGCGTTCCATTATCTCCAATAAAAATTATAGTTGTATTTGCCAATTCTTCTTCACTAATACTATTGAATAGTCTTCCTATTTCACTATCAACAGCTTCAATCATTGCTAAGTAGTAGGGTAGCGGATTTGAGTCTATACTCGCTTGGTCAGCCGGAAGTTGGCCTTGAGCGTGTAAATTACTAGGAGGTAAGTGAAAGGGGGTGTGAGGCGCGTTATAGGCAAGCCACATAAACCATTCGCTATCTTGATTATTAATCCAATCAATTGCTTCATTAGTCAACTTGGTAGTAGAATATTGATTTGTATTTGAAATATTTCCATTTACTGAAAACACCCAGTTTGAATAATTTTGAATACCCCCACCTATCATACCAGAGTAGTAGTCTATTCCTATATTATTTGGATGATTGTGATCTGCAGGAGTACCTGAAAGATGCCATTTCCCAACAAGCGCAGAGCTATAATTTGTGTTTTGGGTTAAATAGTTGTGAAGAGAAGTCTCTGATGTAGACAGTTCATCCCCTGCGTTTAAAACCGAGGTTCTATATCCGTACTTTCCAGTAAGGATTGTTGATCTAGTTGGAGAACATACCGGATTAGACCATACATTATTAAATTTAACTCCTGAACTGATTAAGTTTTGAAGATTTGGCATATTCGGTTTTTGAGAACCAATATTATAGCCTATTGTTGCGTCTAAACCGATATCATCAAGGATTATTAAAAGCACATTGTTTTTTGTAATAGGGATAACAGATGAATCGCTAGTAATGCTGTCTTCATCTGAATTACAAGAAGAAATAAAGATTAAAATTAGAAAAAAAATTACAAATCTCTGTACCATAATAAAAATGTTTAAATTCTATTTTAGACTCTTTACTTTATAAAAGGTTTAATTTTTACTTAAACTATCTGTATATGGTTGCATCCTCACAATTCATAGAAATATTATTATCATAATTACTATCTATTATTCTAATGTAAGCAGAGCCATATGAAAAATCTAATTGTGTACTTAATGTGATTGGGCCTTGAGCAATACAGTCTATATCAACTAAGATATTAATATCAGAAAGGTCTCCAGTAACTTGATTTGTAAGTTCAAAAAATTGAGTG
>ENA-ORXF01000401-ORXF01000401.1-marine-metagenome-genome-assembly--contig:-NODE-401-length-32224-cov-15.142408_pt1 | contig 32224 bp, 25 predicted proteins | sample MGYA00237864_ERZ511476 | MGnify/ENA primary metagenome ERZ511476 (study PRJEB26306, sample SAMN06343908) | marine metagenome | isolation source: coastal waters | place: Atlantic Ocean: West Antarctic...
AAGAAATTTGTGAAGAACTAACTATTTATTAATAGATATAGAAAAGGGATGTATGTAAATACATCCCTTTTTTTATTTAACAGATGTATGTAATAATAAATTTTTTCTTCTGATAGGTTTTTGTAGATTCGTTTAAAATTGAATCTTTTGAATCTTAAATTTTCCATAATAATTCCAGTTTATAATCGTCCTAAGGAAATTGATGAGTTACTAAAGAGTCTTATAAAACAGGATTTTTGTGATGATTTTGAAGTTTTAGTGATAGAGGATGGATCTGAAGAAACTTCAGAAAAAATCGTTGATTTATATAAAACTCAATTAGACATTAAATACTTTTTTAAAAATAATAGTGGAGCGGGTGAGAGTCGAAATTTCGGTATGGAAAGAGCTTCAGGAAATTATTTTATTATTTTAGATTCTGATGTAATTCTTCCTAACCAATATATGTCAGAGGTAAAAAAAAGATTAGAAATTAGTTTTACAGATGCTTTTGGTGGTCCAGACGCAGCACATAATGATTTCACTATTTTACAAAAAGCAATTAATTATTCTATGACATCTATTTTAACTACTGGTGGAATTAGAGGTAAAAAAACCAGCATTGGTAAATTTCAGCTTAGAAGTTTTAATCTAGGGATTTCTAAAAAAGCTTTTGAAAAATCACAAGGGTTCTCTAAAATGGAAATAGGGGAGGATATTGATTTAACTTTTAGATTATGGGAAAATAACTATGATACTCAATTAATAGAAGATGCCTATGTTTATCATAAAAGAAAAAGTACTATTAAGCAGTTTTTCAAGCAAACTTTTGATTTTGGAAAGACTAGGCCTATTTTAAATAATAAATACCCAAAAACAGCTAAAATGACCTTCTGGCTTCCTAGTTTATTTATTATTGGTATTGATTTTAGTATTCTTTTGACAATTTTTGGATATCATCAATTATCTTTATTATACTGCTTATATTTATTTTTAGTTTTTATTGATTCTTTGATTCAAAATAAAAATGTACAAATAGCTTTTTTAAGTATAATTACTTCTTTAACCCAATTCTTAGGTTATGGTTTAGGCTTTCTAGAGTCACAATTATTTAAAAAGAGAAATTAATTAAGTTTAATAGTCTATAAACAACTAATTACATTCAAAATTCCTTTAATCTTTTTAACACTAGAAACAGTATAGGGAGTTAACCCAAATGAACTATTATCTCTAGTTTGTTCTATATCTATAGAAGCAGAAGCGTGTATCTCTTCAAAACCCTCGTTTTTAAAAATCTTTGCATTATTTGAGTTAATGCCGCCGCCAACAAGAATTATTATCTTTTCCCCCCCAATTTCTTTTAACTCTTTTAATAATTTAATACCATCCTCTGCTCTTTTTTGTTGTCCTGAAGTCAAGACTCTGTCAGCCCCCATTTCTATTAATTGAGATATAGCTTCCTTAGGTTTATTGATGCAATCAAAAGCTCTATGAAATGTAAATGACATCGGGTGAGAAAGTTCTATTAGTTCTTTAGTCCTATTAATATCTATTGAATTATCTTGATTTAGAACTCCTGAAACAATCCCATTATATCCTAAGTTTTTACAAAGGATTATATTTTGTTTCATGATTTCAAATTCAATTTCAGAATAGATAAAATTTCCTGAACGGGGTCTAATTAAAACAAATACAGGAATCGTTATTTTTTTGGCTACTTTTTTCAATAAACTGTCAGATGGAGTAATTCCGTCATTAGAAAGGTCAATGCATAATTCAACTCTATTAGCTCCAGAAATTTGAGCATTTTCTGCAGATTGGTATGAGTTGGCACAGATCTCTAATAACATATTAATTGATTATTATTTCATCAATAAATGTCCAAGCCTTATGTCCTGCACCCTGTTTATTCTCTGGAATAATTCCATAATTTGGAATTATAATTTTTATTTGATCAACTTTACTATTTTCACTTTCGGGAATAAAATCTTTTAAACTAAAATTCACTAATAATGAATCCGTTCTTTTTACCTTATTTTTTAATGATATCGTTTTTCCATTAGTTAGTTTTATTTCTAGATTAACTTCTTTTGGAGCATATATCCATTGCCCATTTCCATTATAGAAACGTGTAGCAATTGAATTTAGTTTTGTTTGTTTATCAAAATCAATAGTAATCTCTACATCTTTTTCGGAAAACCCAAGCCATTCTTTATCACCATACCTTGAACTACTTCCAGAAATACCATTAATTAATGCCTGTTTTCCTCCTGCATTATATGCTTCATTTGGTGGGGTATTTAAAGTTATTTTTTCACCAACACCTTTATGAAGAGTTATTTTTTGTTCAAAAACTTGTCCCAATTGATTTCCATTCTTGTCAAAAATAGCGGCCTTGATTGTCTTTAGAGCATTAATTTTAAAAGGATTATTATATACAGGTGAAGTGCTTTTTGGTTCAGAGTCATCTGTTGTAAAGCGTATTTCTTTGTCTTTTATGCTTGTTTCTAATCTATAGCTTAACTGTTTATCTAAATTAATTAGTTCCCCCTTTATTTCATATAAATGATTAGCATAGTTTACATCCAGACTTTTTAATCTCTTATTAAAAAATTCTAATCGTTTTATAAAATTATCATAATTTTTATTTTCTGAGGTAGACCAAACTGCTTCCGCTAAAGCAACAGCTCTAGGAAAAACCATGTATTCAACTTTTTCTGGAGTAGTAATGTATTCTGTCCATACATTTCCTTGAGCACCTAAAACATATTTTGCTTCTTCTTCAGTCAATTCTTTAGGAATTGGTTGAAAGCTATATACTTTTTCTAATGGTAAAAATCCTCCTATAGCCAAAGGTTCGTTTTCGTTGTCAGATTGATAATGATCAAAATAACAGTGGGATGCAGGGGTAAGAATTACATTATGTTTTTGTTTAGCTGCTTCAACCGCACCAGCTGTTCCTCTCCAGGACATTACGGTTGCATTAGGAGCTAGCCCTCCTTCTAAAATTTCATCCCAACCTATAATTTGTTTTCCTTTTGAGTTGATATATTTTTCCATTCTGGTTATAAAATAACTCTGCAAACCATTTTCGTCTTTTAATCCCTCTTTTTTAATTAACTGTTGGCAATGAGTACATTTTTTCCAATTTGTTTTTGGTGCTTCATCTCCACCTATATGAATGTATTTTCCCGGAAATAAAGTAACAACTTCATCAATAATATCCTCTAGAAATTTAAATGTATTTTCTTTGGGACAATAAATATTATCAAAAACGCCCCACTTAGCAGCGACTTTAACTTGCTCGCCTGTACAACCTAACTCCGGGTATGCTGCAATTGCTGCTTGAGAATGTCCGGGCATTTCTATTTCTGGGATTACAGTAATTTGCCTCTCAGTCGCATATGCTACAATCTCCTTAATTTCTTTTTGAGTATAGTAACCGCCATATTTTTTTCCATCAAATTTTTGTGGTTGTTCGGAATAATGACCAACTAAGGTTTCATCTCGGTATGCAGCTATCTCTTGAAGTTTTGGGTATTTTTTTATCTCAATTCTCCAACCTTGATCTTCTGTTAAATGCCAATGAAATGTATTCATTTTTAGCATAGACATCAAATCAATATATTTTTTTATAAAATTAACTGAGAAAAAATGCCTCGCAACATCTAAATGCATTCCTCTATACTTAAATTCAGGAGAATCTTTAATTTCTAGACCTTGAATAGCTATTGTTTTAGCATTTGTTTTTACAGGTAATAATTGTATTAAACTTTGAACTGCATAAAAAGCACCTTTTACAGTTTTTGATGTAATCAAGATTTTATTGGAACTCACTTTTAGCAAATAACCCTCATCATTTTCAATAGATAGATCTTGCTCAAAAACAATGGTGTTTTTATTTTTTATAGTGGATAGCTTTAATTGGTGTTTTTCTTCAAAATAAGTAGATAAAAAAAAAGCTATTTTTTTAAATTTAAGATTAGATTCTATAAAAGTTTTTTCATCTAATATGAAGGTAGTATTATTTAATTTCTGAACCAATGGTTTAGGAATGATATTTGGCGCTATAGGTTTAGGAGCTATTTTAGTACATCCAAATAAAAACAGAATAAATAATAATTTAATATAAAGTTGAACTCTCATTTTAGTATATTGTAAACGTAAATTTAGTGAAACTTTATAAAATATTTTATTCCTTATTCTTTTTTATATACAAATGAAGTAAGGTTATATTTATATAGCTATGTTATATAAAGTTTATGTCTAGGTAAAATAAATAATATGAAAAGACGTAATTTTTTAAAAAAAGCGACAGTTTCTAGTTTATCTATAGTCACAGTTAGCTCTTTGTTGAATTGTGATAACAATATAAATTTATCAGATAAAACAATTCCTATAATAAAAACAAAGATAAAACCGATTGTCATTGCTACTTGGAATGTGCCAAACGCTACTGAAATTGCATGGAAAACCATTCAAAAAGGGGGTAGTTCTTTAGATGCTGCAGAACAGGGATGTAGAGTGGAAGAAGCGGATATTAATAACCAATCCGTTGGAAAAGGAGGAAGACCCGACAGAGATGGTAACGTCACTTTAGACGCTTGTATTATGAACAAAGAAGGAGATTATGGAGCAGTCACTTGCGTAGAAGATATTACACATGTTATATCTGTAGCTAGAAAAGTGATGGACAACACACCGCATGTAATATTAACGGGTTATGGAGCTAAGCAATTTGCAATTTCAGAAGGATTTAAAGCAGAAAATTTATTAACCGATAAGTCAAAAAAAGATTGGCAAGAATGGCAAAAAACCTCAAAATACAAACCAATTATTAATATCGAGAATCATGATACTATTGGTATGTTAGCTATTGACGAAAAAGGAGATATTGCTGGAGGATGTACCACAAGTGGACTGTCTTATAAAATGGCAGGTAGAGTAGGAGATTCAGCAATTATTGGTTCTGGATTATTTATAGATAATGAAATTGGTGGTGCAACAGCAACTGGAATGGGTGAAGAAGTTCTAAAAACTGTTGGTAGCTTTTTAATTGTTGAATTAATGCGCCAAGGAAAATCGCCACAACAAGCATGTGAAGAAGCTGTTAAAAGAGTTGTTCAAAAATCAGGAACCCGTTACAAAGATTTTCAAGTTGGTTTTATTGCTTTAAATAAGTCTGGCGAGACAGGTTCTTATTGTATCCATGAAGGGTTCAGTTATCAAGTATATAAGGAAAACGAAAATAAAAACTATAAATCAGAATATTTTAACAAATCTTAATTTTATGTCTACAACAACTAACAAATCTTACAAAAGTGCTTTTATATTCTTAACAACTTTATTCTTTCTTTGGGGTTTTATAACAGTTTTAGTCGATAGTCTTGTGCCAAGACTAAAAGATGTTTTCGAAATGTCTTATGCAAAAACTGTTTTGGTTCAATTTGCCTTTTTCTTAGCATTTTTTATATTCTCGCTTCCAGCAGGGTTTATTTTATCTAAAATAGGGTACAAGAAAGGAATCGTATTAGGTTTACTAACTATGGCAGCCGGTTGTTTATTATTTTATCCTGCAGCATCATACAGAGCTTTCCCAGTATTTTTAATAGGCTATTTTACATTAGCGGGTGGAATTACAATTCTACAAGTAGCCGCAAATCCCTATGTAGCGCTTTTAGGAAGTGAAGACAGTGCAAGTAGTAGGTTAAATTTATCACAAGCATTTAATTCTCTTGGAGCGACAATAGCTCCTGTTGTTGGTGCACTATTTTTATTGAGTGATTCGGTAAAAACATCTACAGAGATTGATTTATTAAATCAGGTTGAGAAAGCTGATTATTATTTAGCTGAGGCTACAACTGTCCAAACGCCTTTTTTATTAATTGCTGGATTTATTAGTCTGTTAGCTTTAATTTTTTCATTTATTAATTTACCAAAACTGATGCAAGTAAGCCCCAAAGGAGGCTATATTTCTTTATTAAAAAACAAATTAATTTTAATGGGTGCTCTTGGTATTTTTGTATATGTAGGTGCAGAAGTCGCTATTGGTAGTTTTTTAGTAAATTACTTTTCTGACATGAATTTAGCACCAATAATTTTTGAAAATGAAACTATGATGAATATAGCTAACACGATAGCTAGTACATTTAATAAAACTTTTTCTGATTCAGATCCAAAATCATTGTTAGGGATTTTTGTTATTTTCTATTGGGGAGGAGCTATGATAGGTAGATTCGTTGGGGCTTACTTAACAAAAATATTATCACCCGGAAAAGTATTAAGTATTTTTGCTTCTTTAGCAATTATGATGATTTTAATCTCTATTAACACAGTAGGATTAGTTTCTATGTGGTCTATTTTAGCAGTTGGTCTTTTTAACTCAATAATGTTTCCTACTATTTTTACATTATCCCTAGAAGGCTTAGGAGATTTAAAAGCGCAAGCATCTGGTCTACTTTGTATGGCTATAGTTGGTGGTGCTATAGTTCCTTTTGGCTTTGGTAGTTTAATAGATGGATTTGGCTTTAAAACAGCTTTTATTTTAACGATTATTTGTTATGGATACATTTTGTTCTTTGGATTCATAAAGTCTAAAAAAATAGAGCTTTAACTTCTTGGGAGAATTATTATTTTTCATACAAAAAAAACCGAAACGATAAAGTTTCGGTTTTTTTTTGTACAAATAAATCTTTTTATTTATTCTTTTTTTGTTGTGCTTGTTGTTCTTGCGCTTGTTTCATTGCAGAGTCTATACGTTGTCTAAACTTACTTTTCTGCTTCTCTGGACGCTTTTTGTTTTGTTCTATTTGTGCATGAATCTTATCTTCATCAATCACATAATTCTTAATAACTAACATTATAACAATCGTTAGCAAGTTAGAGATAAAATAGTATAAACTTAAACTACTAGCATAATTGTTGAAAAAGAATAACATCATAATAGGAGAGAAGTAAATCATATACTTCATCATTTTCTGCATATCAGGCATACCTTCTTGTGCTGGTGCTTGCATATTTGCTTGCTGACTTTGATTCATTTTCATATAAAAGAAAATTGCAATTGATGCTAAAATTGGAAATAAACTTACATGGTTTCCATACCAAGGAATATCAAAGGGTAATGTAAAAATAGTATCGTAAGAAGATAAATCTGGAGCCCACAAAAATCCTTTTTGACGTAAATCTAAATTTGTTGGAAAAAACTTAAATAAAGCAAAGAAAATTGGCATTTGTAATATTGCAGGGATACATCCAGACATCATGTTTACTCCAGCTTTTCGCTGAATTGCCATGGTTTCTTGCTGACGTTTCATTGCATTTTCTTTACCAGGATACTGCTCGTTTAAAGCATTTAATTCTGGACGAATAACCTTCATTTTTGCACTAGAAAGATATGATTTGTAGACTAATGGAGACATTATTAATCTCACAACAATAGTCATTAGAATAATAATTAATCCATAGTTACCTACGAATCCCTTTATCCAATTAAATACTGGATAGAATACGTTTCTATTTAAGAATCCAAATATTCCCCAACCTAAATCTGCAGTTTCATCCAAACCACTGGCTTCATAGGTTTTTAATAAATTATAATCACTTGGTCCATAAAACCATTTCATATTATAATTTAATTCACCACTAGTTAATAATAAGGGAGTTCTTAGTTCATATTTTTTAGTAAAAACAGTATCAATTTTATCATCAATAACTAAATCTGTAGAAGTCATTGTTGCATTGTTAAATGGAGTATCGGTTAATAGATTGGAAGTGAAAAAATGTTGTTTATAGGAAACCCAATCTACATTATTAACAACCTCTGTATTACCGGGACTCATATAATCTACTTCTCCATCAGTTTTATAATAGTACCAAGAGTACATAGTGTTTTCTGTTTTTTGACTTTTTTCATGTCTAAAACCTTTTAAATTCCAATCTAAGTTAATTGGATTTGAAGAATTAATAACAGAATTTAATCCTTGAGAACGAATAGAGAAGTCAACCATATATTCATTTGGTTTCATTTCATATCGATATTCTAAAAACTGTGTATCAGAAACTTTAAGTTTCATAGATAATACATCATTCCCATTATTTTTTGTCAGGGTTGGTTCAAAGAATAAGTCTAAAGTATTTAAAATTCTATTGTCTGTAGTCCCAAAATTAATATTAAAAGACGAGTTATTGTCTTTGATCATATGTAAAGGAAGAGAGTCGTGAGTTTTATAATTTTTTATTAAAGCCTCTATAATTTGCCCCCCTTTATTATTGATAGTCAATTTTAAAACTTCGTTTTCTATTATTTTAAAACCTTCTTTACCCTGTAGTGCACTGAATGCAAAAGCACCTAATTTATTTTGTTGAGTGATTGCTCTTAAAGAGTCGCTCTGCAAAATAGGTTTAACATTTTCAAATGCATCTGAATTTTGTTCTTTTGCAACTGTAACAGTTTCTATATTCGTCTCTGGAGTTATTTCCTCTTTATTAGAGTTAATCCACCATAATAGAATACCTGCTAATAGAATCATTCCTATAAAGGAATTATAATCGAATTTTTTTTCTTCCATGTGTTTTTTTAAAATATCAATTTGTTATTTCTGCTAATATCTAAAAAATAAAAAGCAGACAAATGTAGCAAAACTCACTTGTTTTAGCTCTATTTTACTGTTATTATTGTTCTTTTAATAAATAACTTGAATAGTGTTTACTAATTAATTATTAGATTGTTTTAAAGCTGCTTTAATAAAATCAACAAATAATGGGTGCGGATTTAACACCGTACTCTTATATTCTGGGTGGTATTGAACACCAACAAACCATGGGTGATTTGATAATTCTACAATTTCGACCAGTCCAGTTTTTGGATTAACTCCAGTTGCTTTCATTCCAGAACCCTCAAGAGCTTTTAAGTAATCATTATTAAATTCAAAACGATGTCTATGTCGCTCGCTTATAAGTTCAGATTTATAAGCATTGAAAGCTTTAGATTCTTTAGATATTTTACAATCCCAAGCTCCCAAACGCATCGTTCCACCTTTTTTAGTAACCTCTTTCTGGCTTTTCATTAGGTTAATTACTGGATTTTCACAGTTTTCATTCATCTCTGTAGAGAAAACATCTTTTAAATTTAGGACATTTCTTGAGAATTCTATCACTGCCATTTGCATACCTAAACAAATACCGAAAAAAGGAATATTGTTTTCTCTGGCATATTGTACCGCTTTAATTTTACCTTCTATTCCTCTATCTCCAAAACCAGGAGCTACAAGAATACCATTTAAACTATCTAATTTAGTTTTAATATTTTCAGTAGTTAAACTCTCAGAGTGTATCCAACGCACCTTTACTTTTGTTTCATTTGTAGAGCCTGCATGAATGAAAGCTTCTGTGATAGATTTATAAGAATCACGCAATTCTACATATTTACCAATTAGCCCAATTTCTACTTCTGATTTAGGATTTTTGTGTTTTTTTATAAAATCATTCCAGACAATTAGTTCTGGCTGCTTTTCTGATGATAACTTTAGTTTATCTAAAACAACTTTATCTAAACCCTCTTCAAACATTAAATTAGGAACATCATAAATTGTTTCTGCATCAATAGATTGTATTACGTCTTCTTTTTTAACATTACAAAATAATGCCAATTTACGTTTGATATCCTCAGAGATTTCATGTTCTGTTCTGCAAACTAAAATATTTGGACTAACTCCACTTTGCATTAACATTTTTACAGAGTGTTGAGTAGGTTTTGTTTTTAATTCACCTGCGGCAGCTAAATAGGGTACCAATGTTAAATGAATAACAATAGCATTTTCTTCTCCCTTTTCCCATAATAATTGACGAACAGACTCAACATAAGGCAGTGATTCTATATCTCCAACTGTTCCACCAATTTCTGTAATTACAATATCATAATCTCCAGTCTTACCTAAAAGCTGAATTCTATGCTTTATTTCGTCTGTAATATGAGGAATTACTTGAACTGTTTTTCCTAAAAACTCACCTTTACGCTCTTTATCTATTACAGATTGATAAATTCTACCTGTAGTTACGTTATTGGCTTGTGAAGTAGGAATATTAAGAAAACGTTCATAGTGACCTAAGTCTAAATCAGTTTCTGCACCGTCATCAGTTACATAGCATTCCCCATGTTCATATGGATTTAATGTTCCAGGATCTATATTGATATACGGGTCTAATTTTTGTATGGTTACCGAATAGCCTCTTTCTTGTAATAATTTAGCAAGAGATGCTGCTATAATTCCTTTTCCAAGGGATGATGTTACGCCTCCGGTTACAAAAACGTATTTAGTATTGTGCATGCTAATATCAGGTTTGTACAAAAGTAACAACTATACTTTTTCTCACAAATAAAAAAGGCAAAAAATTTTTAATAAAAACACTTATTTATTTTGATGAAAAATAATTTGTATTTTTATTAAAATTGTATTTGTCATAAATAAAAACAGTTGTATATTTGCCAACGCTTTAAATGAGGTAAACTCAATAAGCAACAAAAATTAACAAAGAAGACTTTAAAAATACAAATAATGCCAAAAAGAACTTACCAACCATCGAATAGAAAGAGAAGAAACAAACACGGTTTCAGAGATAGAATGGCTTCGGCTAATGGTAGAAAAGTTTTAGCTAGAAGAAGAGCTAAAGGAAGGAAGAAAGTTTCAGTGTCTTCAGAGCCAAGACATAAAAAATAATATAATGATTAACAATTGTTAATAATTAAGGTGTTACTATTTATAGTAACACCTTTTTTTATACCTATTCAATAATTATTTTTACATTACCTAATACACAAAACCATAATGCCAAAAAACAATAAATTAAAATCAATTTTAATTATAGGTTCTGGACCAATTGTTATTGGACAAGCTTGTGAATTTGATTATTCTGGCTCACAGTCTTTAAGATCTTTAAGAGAAGATGGAATTGAAACTATTTTAATCAATTCTAATCCAGCAACAATTATGACAGATCCTTCTATGGCTGATCATATTTATTTGTTGCCGTTGACAACTAAATCTATTATTCAGATTTTAAAAGATCACCCACAGATAGATGCTGTTTTACCAACAATGGGAGGGCAAACAGCTTTAAATCTTTGTATCGAAGCAGATGATAAAGGTATTTGGAAAGATTTTGATGTTGAATTAATAGGTGTTGATATAGATGCAATTAATGTTACAGAAGATAGGGAGCAATTTAGAGAATTAATGTTGAAAATAGGTGTACCAATGGCACCCCAAGCGACAGCTACTTCTTTTCTTAAAGGAAAAGAAATAGCCCAAGATTTTGGCTTTCCATTAGTAATTAGATCATCCTATACATTAGGAGGGGCTGGAGCATCAATTGTATATGATCCAAAAGATTTTGATGAATTATTAAGAAGAGGCCTAGAAGCATCGCCAATTCATGAGGTGATGATAGATAAAGCCATGATGGGATGGAAAGAATACGAATTAGAATTATTACGAGATAGGAATGATAACGTTGTAATAATTTGTTCTATTGAAAATATGGATCCGATGGGTATTCATACAGGAGACTCTATTACAGTAGCTCCGGCTATGACTCTTTCAGATAAAACATTTCAGAAAATGCGCGATATGTCCATTCATATGATGCGCTCTATCGGAGATTTTGAAGGAGGATGTAATGTCCAATTTGCAGTTTCTCCCGATGAAAAAGAAGATATTATAGCAATTGAAATTAATCCAAGGGTTTCTCGTTCGTCAGCATTAGCTAGTAAGGCTACAGGATACCCCATTGCAAAAGTTGCGACTAAATTAGCTATTGGTTATACACTAGATGAGTTAGAAAATGGAATTACAAAATCCACTTCAGCATTATTTGAACCGACTTTAGATTATGTAATTGTTAAAATACCTCGTTGGAATTTTGACAAATTTGAAGGATCGGATAGAACTTTAGGCTTACAGATGAAATCCGTAGGTGAAGTAATGGGGATTGGACGCTCGTTTCAAGAAGCATTACATAAAGCAACACAATCTTTAGAAATTAAAAGAAATGGATTAGGAGCTGATGGAAAGGGATATACAGATTATGACCAAATTATTGATAAGTTAACCAATGCAAGTTGGGATCGTGTTTTTGCAATTTATGACGCTATTGCTATGGGAATTCCATTAAGTCAAATCTATGAGATTACTAAGATTGACATGTGGTACTTAAAACAATATGAAGAGTTATTTCAATTGGAGAAAGAAATATCAAAATTTAAGATTAATACTATAGAAAGAGATTTACTTTTAGAGGCAAAGCAAAAAGGATATGGGGACAGACAAATAGCTCATATGTTAGGTTGTTTGGAAAGTCAAGTATTTAAGAAAAGAGATGAGTTAAAAGTTCAGAGAGTTTATAAACTTGTAGATACATGTGCTGCAGAATTTACTGCAAAGACTCCTTACTATTACTCTACTTTTGAAAATGATGTAGAGACAGCCGAAGGCGAAATAATAATAGCGAACGAGAGTATAGTTACAGATAAGAAAAAAGTAATTGTTCTAGGTTCCGGACCCAATAGAATAGGACAAGGAATAGAATTTGATTATTGCTGTGTTCACGGAGTATTAGCAGCTGCAGAATGTGGTTATGAAACAATAATGATTAATTGTAATCCTGAAACGGTATCCACAGATTTTGATACTGCTGATAAATTATATTTTGAACCTGTTTTTTGGGAGCATATTTATGATATTATCAGACACGAAAAGCCTGAAGGTGTTATTGTGCAATTAGGAGGGCAGACTGCTTTGAAATTAGCAGAAAAACTTACTAAATATGGTGTAAAAATTATAGGGACAAGTTTTGAAGCCTTAGATTTAGCTGAAGATAGAGGTAGTTTTTCAACTTTATTAAAGGAAAATAATATTCCTTATCCAGAATTTGGAATTGCAGAAACAGCAGATGAAGCTCTAGTTTTAGCAGATGAATTAGATTTCCCAATCCTTGTAAGACCTTCTTATGTATTAGGAGGGCAAGGAATGAAAATTGTAATTAATAAAGAAGAATTAGTTGAACATGTAGTTGATTTATTACACAAAATTCCAAATAATAAATTACTACTTGATCATTATTTAGATGGTGCTATAGAGGCAGAAGCAGATGCAATTTGTGACGCTGACGGTAATGTTTACATCATTGGTATTATGGAACATATAGAGCCATGTGGTGTCCATTCTGGAGATTCTAATGCGACATTACCTGTATTTAATATAGGTAATTTAGTAATGCAACAAATAAAAGATCACACTTATACTATTGCGAGAGAGTTAAAAACTGTAGGTCTAATTAATGTTCAATTTGCGATTAAAGAGGATGTAGTTTATATAATTGAAGCAAATCCAAGAGCATCTAGAACAGTACCTTTTATTGCAAAAGCATACAAAGAACCTTATGTGAATTACGCGACAAAAGTAATGTTAGGAGAAAAGAAAGTTACAGATTTTAATTTCAACCCACAATTAGAAGGTTATGCAATAAAACAACCTGTGTTTTCTTTTAATAAATTCCCTAATGTAGATAAAATATTAGGTCCAGAAATGAAATCTACAGGAGAAAGTATCTTATTTATAGATAGTCTTAAAGATGACCAGTTTTACGATTTATACGCTAGGCGTAAAATGTATTTAAGTAAATAATTTAAACTTATATTAAGAACAAGCATTTGATTATTAAAGTAATTTAATGCTTTTTTTATATAAAATTTAGTCTGTATTTTTACTCATAGACTGTAATTTATTCAAATCAATTTTTTTTATACCTATTTTAAAGTAAATTTGTACTATTATATAACATTGCTATGAATTATATTTTATTTGATGGAGGAGTTAGAAACTCCTTATTGCCACTTACTTTTACTAGACCTGTTGCAGATATTAGAATAGGGATTCTAACGATTAGAGAGAAATGGGAAAAACATTTAGGGTTAACCACTACAACTATTACAGAAGAATATTTAGAGGATAAATATCCAATGGTAGAGTTAGAAGAAAATATATTAATAAATGCATCTTTCTGTCCTACTGATAACTTGGTAGATAAAGTAAAAAGTCTATCTGAAAACGAAGCAATTTTTAAAGGTGAAGATGTTATTGCGTTCTATACTTCAGACACTCAAGAAGAAGTTAATTTTGACACCTATTCACAAATTGAGTTTGAAGAAGAATTGATTCAAGTAAAAAACACTTCTGATATTTTTACTCTTAACGGAAAAGCTATTCAGCAAGATTTTGACTTGATCACAAAAGGTAGAACCTCCATGCCTATACCTGCAGGAGTTCAGTTTTTAAATAAAGAGAATATATTTATAGAAGAAGGTGCAGAAATTATTTTTGCTTCTTTAAATGCATCTGAAGGACCAATATATATAGGTAAAGATGCTTTAGTTATGGAACATTCCTCAATTAGAGGTCCATTTGCAATGTGCGAACATACTATTCTTAAAATGGGAGCAAAAATTTATAAAGACACAACTATTGGTCCGTTTTCAAAAATTGGAGGAGAAGTAAATAATTCTGTAATTTTTGGATATTCTAGTAAAGGTCATGATGGTTATTTAGGGAACTCTGTAATAGGTGAATGGTGTAATTTAGGAGCTGGTTCAAACAATTCAAATCTTAAAAATAATTATGCCGAAGTTAAATTATGGGATTATGAAACTGATCGTTTTAAAAAAACTGGATTACAATTTTGTGGTCTAATCATGGGAGACCATTCTAAATGTTCTATTAATACAATGTTTAATACCGGAACTGTTATTGGAGTTAGTGTAAACCTCTTTGGAAGTGGATTTCCAAGAAATTTTGTTCCATCCTATAGTTGGGGAGGTGCTGCCGGTTTTACTACATTCCAAATGAAGAAAGTCTCTGAAGTCACAACTGAAGTCATGAAACGTAAAAATTTACTTCTAGATGAAAAAGATCAAAAAATATTAGATTATATTTTTGAAGAAACAAAGCAATATCGTAATTACTAGACTTCTAATTAATTGCTATTTTTTTTACTAATAACTCTTAGCTATGTGTTCAGAAAATTATAAATCTTAATGATACCTCAAAGGAAAGCAATGTATCTTTGCTAATATTTAAAATAGATGAAAAAATATATCGCCGAGTTTATAGGAACGTTTTCTATGATTTTTTGTGGAACTGGAGCAATGATTGTTAATGAAGTCAGTGGAGGAGAAGTAACACACGTAGGAATCGCTATTACTTGGGGCTTAATAGTTATGGCTATGATATACGCTTTTGGTGAAACTTCTGGAGCTCATTTTAACCCTGCAGTTACTATTGCTTTTGCATATGCTAAAAAATTCTCATGGAGAGAAGTTCCTAAATATATCATTACACAAATTTTAGGTGCATTTGCAGCTAGTTTGATTTTATGGTTTCTATTTCCAGCTAGTGAAAACTTAGGAGCAACTATAGCAACTGTTGATGTTTGGCGTGCTTTCGTTTTAGAGCTGCTGCTTACATTTTTCCTAATGGTTGTTATTATAAATGTTTCAACTGGAAGTAAAGAAATAGGAATTATAGCAGGTATAGCGATTGGTGCTGTAGTGCTTTTAGAGGCTATGTTTGCAGGTCCAATTACAAATGCTTCCATGAACCCAGCAAGATCTATTGCACCAGCAATAGTTTCTGGGAAAATGCAACATTTGTGGATGTATATTTTAGCTCCAATTATAGGTGCTATTTTGGCTGTTATTTCATGTAAGTTGGTTAAAGAAGATAATTGTTGTGATGAAAAGTGTTAGTATTTTAGGTTGTGGTTGGTTAGGTAAACCTCTAGCAATATCATTGTTAGACGATGGTTATATAGTTAAAGGCTCTACAACATCAGAAGAAAAATTAGTGATTTTAAAAGCATCTGAAATTGACCCTTACCTTATCGATATATCAGAATTTGAGGAGCATGATTTTTTTTTAGATTCAGATATTTTAGTAGTCGCAATAACTTCAAAAGATATTGATGCATTTGAAAATTTAATTCAACAAATTGAGAATTCACGAGTTAAGAAAATTATATTTATAAGTTCTACCTCAGTTTATCCAAATATAAATGCGGTGGTTACAGAAGACACTAAAACGAAACAAACTGCTCTGTCTGAAATTGAAGAATTATTTAGAAAAAATAATTTTTTTGAAACAACAATCTTACGTTTTTCAGGTTTGTTAGGTCCTAATAGACATCCAGGTAATTGGTTTTCAGAGGGTCATAAAATAAAACAACCAAAAGGTTTTGTAAATATGATTCATTTAGAGGATTGTATTGAGATTATTCATGAAGTCATAGACCAAAATTGCTGGAATATTACCCTTAATGCTTGTTCTAATCACCACCCAACAAGAAAAGATTTTTACTCAATAGCAAAATTGAGTAAAAATTTAAAACTACCAGAATTTGAAGAAAATGAAGACCTCATTTATAAAATAGTTAGTTCTAAAAAAATTCAAGATACTTTAGATTATACTTTTATTCACGATGACTTGTTGTCTTTGGAAATTTAGTATCAAATTCTTATTATAAAATAGTCTAATTTCTAGTTTTGAGTGCTATATTTCTTTTTTCTAACGATCTTGAAAAGAAGCCCGAAAATCAATAATAAAACAATAGGAAGAGTAACGTTTAAAAACTGCCAAAAGAATTTTTCTTTAAAGGCTTTTTGTTTGTCTAGTATATTTATTTGTAAAGACTTATTTCTTAATTGAATTAATCCTGTGTCATCTAATAAATAATCAATTGTATTTAATAAGAAATCTTTATTTCCAAATTGTTCATTGGTCCATTTATCTCTGGATAAATCATAAGGTTCTTTCTTTAAAATTTGATTTTTACCTACATCCCCATCAGCAATTACAATCATTTTATTATTGTTAGAATATTCTTTATAAAGTGATGTTTTAAAAGGTTGACTTCTATTTTTATAAGCTGACTTAAAATCACCTTCTAACAATACTGCTAATAACTGATTTCCGCTGTTATAGTCAGATTCTTTAGGTTTATCGGCGATAGATTGCAACTCAATGAAATTCGGTATTCCCAGTTTTTGTGTTAATACTGAACTAATCAATAAAGGTGTTTTTTTGATTTTATTTTTTAGAGTATCTATTTGATTTGTGAATTGAAATCTTACTGGAGAGATATTTTTTGTAATAGGATGGTTCGGATTTCCTCCTGCCAAAGGATGAAAAAACCAATCTAAATTTTTAAACTGAGTTTGATTACCTATCATGCCTGTTGCTACTGGTATTTTTGCAGCATATAAATCTTTTATTAACGAGGTGTTTATACGAATTCCATATGAAAAAAGTAAATCTGTTAGATTCAGTTCTCTAGGATATGCTAACATTTTTCCAGTAGCTAAAAGACTATCTTGATCAGCAATTACGTTATCTATCATCCATAAAGTTTTTCCATTATTTGTGATAAATTGATCTAAGGTGAATTTTTCTTTTTCTGTAAACTTTTCTGAAGGTTTAGCAATGATCACTAAATCGAATTCAGTAATATCTTTTAAAGTATTTTGTGGGTTTTTGGCAACAGAATCTAATGTGAATTTTGCTAATTTATATTTTTTTGAAACTTCACTTAGAAAACTATATAAATAGATATCATCTAGTTCTCCGTTACCTGAGAGTAAAGCAATCTTTTGTTCTTTTTTTATAATTATACTATTAATAGCATTTATAAAATTGTATTCTAAATTTTCGATTGCTTTTTTGATTTGCTCTTCCCCAGAAGGTTGGACGGCATTAGGAAGTAAAAATACAATCTTACTTTTATTTTTGTAATTGATACTTGCCCAAGGAAAAATAATAGCTTCAGAGAGTTTGCCACCGACCTCTTGAACCGTTAATTGACTTGGCACCATGCCTTTTTTGATTAACTCTTCTCGTTGATTATCTGGGCTTTCAAAATTGACTATGATATTTGAATTCAGAGCAGTTAATTCTTCTAAAAATTGACTAGATTCTATTTGTAGCCTTTTAAATTCAGGTGGAAAATCTCCTTCTAGATAGATCGTAATAAATAGATTTTCAGTTATTTTAGAAATTATCTTTTCCGAGGTTTTAGATAATGTATATCGTTTGTCTTTTGTTAAATCAAAACGTTTATAAAAGCTCTGACTTAAAATATTTAGTAGTATTATTCCAGTAATTAAAACAAGGGTATATTTAATTTTTTTATTCATTTTCTAAACGATTTTTAGTAATGAATAAAAAGAAAACGGATACACTTATAAAATAAATAAGATCTCTTGAGTCTATAACTCCCCTAGAAATACTTTTAAAATGTTCATTAATTCCTAATTTTTGGATTAACAAAGTATCTTTTGCAAATGAGTTAGAAATTGCATCAAACCCAAAGAATAAAATAAAAATAATAAACACACTTAAAAGAAAAGCAACAATCTGATTTTTAGATACTGCTGAGGTAAATAATCCAACGGCAGTGTAGGTAGCTGCTAAAAACAATAATCCAAGATATGTTCCTATTGTAGTTCCAAAATCAATATTGCTATTAGGTGATCTTAATTGATAAATTGTATACACATAAATTAAAGTAGGTATTAGAGCGATTACAATTAATAACAGAGAAGCCCAAAATTTACCCATAACAATTTGCCAATTTGAAATAGGTCTCGTTTTTAATATTTCTATTGTTCCACTATTAAATTCATCAGCAAAACTTTTCATAGTAATAGCTGGTATTAGAAAAATAAAAACCTGCGGCACTATAAAGAAAAATGAATTTAGATCAGCAAAACCTGCACTTATAATATTAAAATCATTTTCAAACACCCACAAAAACAAACCGTTGATAAGCAAAAATACAGCTATAACTAGGTAAGCTATCGAGGATCCGAAAAACGAGTTAATTTCTTTTTTTACAATTGCAAACATTAATTACTTCTTTTCTAATTTAAAAATACGATTATTTTCAAAACCATTATCGTTTCTTTTTAGCTGATAACTAAAAATTGGTTCATTTATTTTAAACTTACTTTTTTATCCACACTCCAAGCTAAAGGTCTATCATTAAATAAAAGCTTAGTTTTTGCCCAGATATTTTTAAAAAGCAAAGAGTTTCTATAGCTTTCTAAATCCTTTTCTTGTTCCCAATAAGAGTAGGTGAAAAAAATTTCAGGATTTTTATTATCTTGATAAAGTTCTAATAAATTACATCCTTTATAAGCTTTAATAGAGGTTTTTTTTTCGTCAAATATTTTTTGGAACTGATCTATATATTTGGGGTGAAAACTCATTTTTACAATTCTAATAAACATATTTTTTTAAGATAAATTTATAAAATCTGGTTTTTCTTCATATTCAAAATCTATAATAATTGGATCTCTATACTCTAAACCTAAAAGAGTAGATGCACCACCTACAGTTTTTAAGTTACTTCTATATAATGCAATCTCTAAATAACCTGCAGAATTAAAAATAGCGAGTCTGCTGCCATCGAAACTTCTACCTATAGAATCGTTTCCTTTAATTTCGTTGTATTTACTATAAATTTTCACGAAAGTATAACGAGAGGCTTTAATTGTATATTTTCTTCCCTTACCAATTTCGTTAAACATCTTTTCTTTGATATTGGTAATTATATTTCCATAGTTGTCAATATAAATAACTCCTCCAATAATTTGTGTTTGTTTTTGATTAACTTTTGGCTGTATTTCAATTAGTTTTTTATAGTCAGCAACCTCTTTGCCGATTACAGTTAAGTTACCTCCTCTGGCTATAAAGCAGGCCACTTGGACAAAAACATCTAAAACAGGAAAACTACTTTCTATTCTATCATGAATATTAATTTCTACAATTCTAGTTGGATTAATCTCAGAGGCTATCATAGAAATTAGTCCATTATCTGGACAAACAAAAAAATGATTATCTAACTCTATAGCGATGTGTTTATTGTCTAAACTTAATTCAGAGTCTACCCCAACAATATGAATCGTTCCGTCTGGAAAGCTTTTGTAAGAATTTTTTAAAATATATGCTGTCTCTGTGATATTAAAAGGAGATATCTCATGAGTAATATCTACAATTTTTGCATCTTTTAGTTCAGAGTATATCGCACCTTTAACTGCACCTACAAAGTGATCTTTTGTGCCGAAATCTGTAGTTAAAGTTATGAAAGACATTAAAGGTTTGCTGTTAATTAATTGTGTAAAAGTTATTAACTATTTCAAGCAAATCTAATCAATTTAGTAATTTTAATTACTATTTTTAGTTATAATAATTCTAACTAATATTTTAAATAAATTAAAGCATTTGAACGAAAGAACGATAACATTGACAGACATAGATCCAAATGATTTTTTTGGATCATACAATAGTACTATTGAACAATTAAAAAATCATTTCCCTAAAATTAAATTAGTAGCAAGAGGTGCAAAGCTTAAAATTTATGGAGAATTAACTCTTTTAGATGAATTTGAAAATCGAATAGAACAGCTTATCAAATATTTTAATCGTTATAATAAGTTAGATGAAAATAGTATCGAACGTATTCTAACTTCAAATGGTAAAGAGGATAAAACTATTGCAGTAATGAATGCTAAAAATATTTTGCTCCATGGAGTTAATGGGAGGCTAATTAAGCCACAGACAGATAATCAAAGAAAAATGGTTACTTTAATGCAGAAGAACGATATGCTTTTTGCAGTAGGGCCAGCTGGTACTGGAAAAACATATACAGCAGTAGCACTAGCTGTAAAAGCATTAAAAGAAAAAGAAGTAAGAAAAATTATTTTAACAAGACCTGCAGTAGAATCAGGAGAGAATTTAGGTTTTTTACCCGGAGATTTAAAAGAGAAATTAGATCCTTATATGCAGCCTCTATATGACGCCTTAAGAGATATGATACCTCATGAAAAGTTAGAATCTCACCTAGAAAAAGGAATTATACAGATCGCACCTTTGGCGTTTATGAGAGGTAGAACTTTAGATAATGCATTTGTGATTTTAGATGAAGCACAAAATACAACGCACAATCAAATGAAAATGTTTTTGACTAGAATGGGGAAAAGCGCAAAATTTATTATAAATGGAGATCCAGGACAAATAGATCTTCCTAGAAAGCAAGTTTCTGGTTTAAAGGAATCTCTGCTAGCTTTAAAAAATGTTGATGGAATAGCACAGGTATATTTAGATGATAACGATATAGTAAGACACAAGCTAGTAAAAAGAATAATTTCTGCATATAAGAGTATAGAAACAGATTGATTTTAATAAACGATATTTTGCGAGGTTATTTTTCCTCGATACCATAATAATTTAGAATTAAAGTTTATTTTTGCCTCATAAATTCAATACTATTATTAATGAATACAATCAATGAAACTAACTTTAAATTTCCTGAACAAAAATCTGTTTATAGAGGTAAGGTAAGAGAAGTTTATAACATAAATGATACAATTTTAGTAATGATAGCATCAGATAGATTATCTGCTTTTGATGTAATTCTACCACGTCAAATTCCATACAAGGGACAGATTTTAAATCAAATTGCCACCAAGATGATGAATGATACATCAGATATTGTTCCTAATTGGTTAATTGCAAATCCTGATGAAAATGTAGCTATAGGAAATTTATGTGATCCATTTAAAGTAGAAATGGTAATTCGTGGTTATATGTCTGGCCATGCTGCAAGAGAATATAAATTAGGGAAAAGAATTTTATGTGGTGTTAATATGCCAGATGGTTTGAATGAAAATGATAAGTTTCCAAATCCAATTATAACCCCTTCCACAAAAGCAGAAAATGGAGATCATGATGAGGATATTACAAGAGAAGCAATTTTGTCGAAAGGGATTATATCAGAAAGTGACTATATTGTTTTAGAAGATTATACAAGAAAACTTTTTGAAAGAGGAACAGAAATTGCAGCATCTCGTGGATTAATTTTGGTTGATACTAAATACGAATTTGGTAAAACAAAAGATGGTAAAATTGTACTGATTGATGAAATTCATACACCAGATTCTTCTCGTTATTTTTATGCTGATGGATATGCTAATCGTCAAAAAAACAAAGAACCTCAAAAACAATTATCAAAAGAATTTGTTCGTCAATGGTTAATTAAAAACGATTTTCAAGGCAAAGATGGACAAGAAATTCCAGAAATGTCAGATGAGAAAATTATAGAAATTTCCAATCGATACATTGAATTATATGAGCAAATTACAGGAGAACGTTTTGTAAAAGCTTCAACAGAAAATGTTTTAGAAAGAATAGAGAACAACACAGTAAATTTTTTATCGTCTAAAAAATAAAAAAAACCATTTATAATTTTCAATAAAAAACTATGATTATAGAACCAAGAACAAGAGGATTTATTTGTTTAACATCACACCCTGTAGGATGTGCACAAAATGTTAAAAATCAAATCGAGTATATAAAGTCTAAAGGAAAGATTCATGGTGCTAAAAAAGTATTAGTTATCGGTTCTTCTACAGGTTTTGGATTAGCCTCCAGAATAACTAGTGCATTTGGTTCAGATGCATCTACTATAGGGGTTTTCTTTGATAAGCCAGCAAGTCCTAATAGACCAGGATCTCCTGGATTTTATAATACAGCTGCATTTGAGCAAGAAGCTCATAAAGCAGGTTTGTATGCAAAAAGTATTAATGGAGATGCATTTTCAAATGAAATTAAAGATGAAGTTATAGAGTTGATTAAAAAAGATTTAGGGGAAATTGACTTAATAATTTATAGTTTAGCTTCACCTGTAAGAACACATCCAGAGTCAGGTAAACGTTTTAAATCAGTTTTAAAACCAATTGGAGAGGTTTTTTCCAACAAAACAGTAGATTTTCACACAGGAAATGTATCAGAAATATCTATCAATCCTGCAGAGGGAGAGGATATTGAAAACACAGTAACTGTTATGGGAGGGGAAGACTGGAAAATGTGGATGGATGCTTTAAATGAAGCGAATGTTTTATCAGAAGGTGTTAAGACAATTGCCTATTCTTATATAGGTCCAGATGTTACAAGACCTGTTTATAGAAATGGAACGATTGGTGCTGCAAAAGATGATTTAGAAGCAAAAGCTTTTACAATTACAGATGATTTAAAATACTTAAAAGGAAACGCTTATGTCTCTGTTAATAAAGCATTAGTTACTCAGGCAAGTTCTGCAATACCGGTAATTCCTTTGTATATTTCCTTATTGTATAAAATAATGAAAGAAGAAGGCCTTCATGAGGGTTGTATTGAGCAAATTCAACGTTTGTATAGTGAACGTTTATATGGCGGTGATTTATCTTTGGATGAAAAAGGTAGAATTAGAATAGATGATTGGGAGATGCGAGAAGACATTCAGGCTAAAGTTATAAAACTATGGGAATCTGCAACTACTGAAAACTTATCATCAATAGGAGATTTAGAGGGATATAGTAATGATTTCTTTAACTTATTTGGTTTTAAAGTAGATGGAGTTGATTACACAAAAGATGTAAATGAAATGGTATTGGTTCCAAGTATTAAAGAATAAAGAATATGAATTATATTTTAAAACCTCATAAAATATTTGTTTTGTGAGGCTTTTTTAATTTTTGTAGTAGATCAATAATAAATGAAAGCAGTCACAATTAAAAAAATAAAAGACGAATTATCTGACAAATCCGCCAGTGAATTGATGGATATATGCCTTCATTTATCTAAGTTTAAGAAAGAGAATAAAGAGTTGTTAACCTATTTATTATTTGAATCTCATGACGAAGAGTCTTATATATTGAGTGTTAAAGAACGGATAGATTTTCTTTTTGAAGATATAAATATTAAAAGTTTTTTCTATATCAGAAAGAGTGCTAGAAAGATTCTAACTCTTACAAAGAAATATATTAGATATTCCAAAAAGAAAGAAACAGAAGCAGAGTTACTAATATATTATTGTAGAAAGTTAAAAGATTTTTCTCCGTCAATAAGGCAAAGCTCACGCTTATTAAATGTGTATCAAACTCAGCTTAAGATGATAAAAAAAGCAGTAGGGACTTTGCATGAAGACTTACAGTATGATTATAAAATAGAAATTGAAGATTTAGAAATTTACTCATAAGAATGGATAATAGAAAAGATTTACGACCTGTTTTAGTAAAAATAGAAGAGACTTTGGGATACGGTGCTGAAGAAAAATTTCAGAATTTAACTTTAAGGCAAATTATAAAATTGCAACATAACTTAATAGTTATGCTTTTTAAGAACTATGCATTTGTTAGAAAAACAGATTTAAAAAGTATAAGTGAACAAAGAATTAAAAGGTTTATAGAAAGTTCTCTTTCTAAAGATATTGCTTTTAAAAATAGAATGATAGGTGTCATTATTGGTCATTTTACAATTGAAGAATATGAGGTTTATAAAGAGCTCTCCTCTGAGTTTAATAAAAGAATACTTGCTATTGTGAAAAATAGATTAAAAGATAGTATTTCAGAATTGATATAAAATTCAATTATAAAGACGCGAACTCAAAATTTTTAGATCTTTCAAAAAAAACGAATCTAACTAGCGTTATAAGTATTTATATAAAATTCGAATACTTATAAATATAATTAAAATCGCTGTTGCTTTTTTTAATTGGATGGCAGTAAATATGTGATTACTTATTCTCAATCCAAACTGTCCTCCAATAAATACAGTAAATAATAAAATTGTCGTTAAATTCCAATCAATATAAAAACCGGTATTGTTATATTGTCCTAGTATACCACCTATAGAATTCACTAAAATAAATAAACTTGCAGATGCAGCTATTCTTTTTGGAGTATCCCAATTAGTGAGATGTAATAAAGGCGCTAAAAACACACCACCACCAATACCAGCCATTCCTGAAATAAGTCCAATAACGCCACCATATGAAGCATTCTTTGATAAACTTAAATCACCTTTTTTTTCATTTGACGAAATAATTCTATTAGAAGCCCACATAGAAATAGCAGCAAAAAATAATGTAAAACCTAATAGAATAAAAAATATTTTTTGAGAAATTTCTAGCTTTCCACCTAAATATGATAGTGGAATACTAAATATAATAAGAGGAAATAATTTCTTCCAATTAAAAGAGTCTTGCTTATAAAACAATAACATATTTCCTGATACCACTACAATATTACACAATAAAGCAGTTGCTCTTATTTGTGTAAAGGCCATACCTGTTAGTGCTAAAATAGCTAAATAACTAGAGCCACCTCCAAAACCTACTGATGAATATAAAATTGCGACTGTAAAAAAAAGTGAAATTATTATCCAATTATTTATAATTGAATCAAAAATGATTTGGACACTCATAAGAACAAATATAATTAGTTTAATCTTTAGAAAAGGGTAATCAGTTAATTTGATTAATTACCCAAGATTTATAATGATAAAAACCAAGATATTAAAATTGAGACTCTAAAAATTTATATTAAATATTAGTAAAGTTTTTATAAAAATAAAGCCCTACATCTATGTAGGGCTTTTATCTTCTTATATGATTAACTTATAATTTATTTAAAATAAGAAAATGTTTCTCCGTCCTCAATTTTTAATAATGTTTCATAAATCATTTTAATTACATTTTCAACATCTTCTCTGTGAACCATCTCAACAGTGGTATGCATGTATCTTAACGGAAGAGAAATTAACGCTGAGGCAACCCCACCATTACTATAGGCAAAAGCATCTGTATCTGTTCCTGTAGCTCTTGAGAGCGCAGAACGCTGGAAAGGGATGTTCTTTTCTGTAGCCGTTTTTGTAATTAAATCACGTAATTTCTGTTGAACTGCTGGTGCATACGCTACCACAGGACCTTCACCCATTTTTAAGTCACCTTCTTTTTTTACATCTATCATAGGTGTTGAAGTGTCATGAGTTACATCTGTAACTATCGCTACGTTAGGTTGAATTGTTTGGGTAATCATTTCTGCACCTCGTAAACCAATTTCTTCTTGTACAGAATTTGTAATATATAATCCAAAAGGTAACTCTTTTTTGTTTTCTTTTAGTAAACGAGCAACTTCTGCAATCATAAACCCACCCATTCTATTGTCTAAAGCTCTACAAACAAATTTATCACCATTTAAGATATGGAATTCGTCTGGATACGTTATTACACATCCAACATGAACACCTAATTCCTCAACTTCTTTTTTTGTTGCACAACCTGTATCTATAAAAATATTGTCAGGTTTAGGAGCTTCTTCTTTTGCTTTATTTCTTGTATGAATTGCAGGCCAGCCAAAGACACCCTTTACAATTCCCTTATCAGTATGGATATTTACAATTTTACTAGGTGCAATTTGATGATCAGATCCTCCGTTTCTAATTACATATATTAAGCCATTGTCAGAAATGTAATTTACATACCAAGAAATTTCATCTGCATGTCCCTCTATAACGACTTTATATTTGGCCTCTGGGTTGATAACACCTACTGCACTTCCATAGGTATCTGTAATAAACTCATCAACATAAGGTTTTAAATAATCCATCCAAATTTTTTGTCCTTCCCATTCATAACCTGTTGGAGCTGCATTATTTAAATATTTCTCTAAAAAAGAAATTGATTCCTTATTTAAAATTGATTTTTTTGCCATAATATCTTTTCTATTTTATGTAAAAATAAAACGTTTTTTTAGTCTTTTAAAAAAAAGATTAAAAAATTTGTAACAAAAGTTGTTTATTGCGGTCTTATTAGAAAAATAACAAAACCAAATAAACCCGTTCAAATGAAATTAGTAATTAAGAATTTAACAAAGACTTATAAAAATGGTGTAAAAGCGATTGATGATTTAAGTATAGAGATTGGTAATGGAATGTTTGGTCTTTTAGGTCCAAATGGTGCAGGAAAATCCTCTTTAATGAGAACAATTGCGACATTACAAACTCCTGATTCGGGTAGTATTACGTTTGGGGATATTAATGTATTAGAGGATAATATGTCTTTGCGAAAGGTTTTAGGTTATTTACCACAATCGTTTGGTGTATATCCAAAAATGTCTGCGGAAGAGTTATTAGATTATTTTGCAATTTTAAAAGGGATAACAAATAAATCAGAAAGAAAAGCGATTATAAAAGAAGTTTTAGAGATTACAAATTTATACGATGTAAGGCGTAAATATGTTGCTGGTTATTCTGGTGGAATGAAACAACGTTTTGGTATTGCACAATTATTATTAAATAATCCAAAATTAATTATAGTAGATGAACCAACCGCTGGTTTAGACCCTGCAGAGAGACATCGATTTTTAAATGTATTAAGAGAAGTTGGAACTAATAGTACTGTTATTTTTTCAACTCATATTGTTGAAGACGTAAAAGAATTGTGCAATGAAATGGCAATTTTAAACGGTGGGAAAATATTAAAACACACCACGCCTCAAGATGCTACCAAGGAATTAGAAGGAACTATTTGGACAAAGGTTATATTGCGAGAAGAAATAGATACTATTAAGGAAAAATATAATTTGTTGTCTTCGAATTATAACCAAGATAATACTTTAAATGTTAGAATACATTCTTCAGAAAAACCTGCAGAAGATTTTGAACTAACATCTCCACAATTAGATGACGTATATTTTATAGCGCTAAAAAAAGATGAATCTGTTTTAGTTTAATCAGTTATTAATTTTAAAGAACAATATATGTTTTCTACAATATTTAAACAAGAAATTAAATACTGGTTTCAAAACCCAGCATTTTATATTTATGCAGTAATTTTCTTAGTATTATCAATTTTTTTATCAGCAGCTTCAACTGGTTTATTTGACGATGTGTCAGTGACTACCGGTTCTGGGCAGATCGTTAATTCCCCAATTGCAGTTAATAATTATTTTAACACATTATCAATTTTTATCTATTTTTTATTTCCGTCAATAATTGGAGCATCTATTTATCGAGATTTTAAAAGTGAAATGCACACTATTTTATATTCATATCCTTTTACTAAGTTAAACTATTTATTTGCTAAATTTTTTAGTTCTATAACTATTGTTTCTTTGATTGTTTTGACTATTGGAATTGGATTGGTAATAGGTTTTAGGATCCCAGGAACCAATTCAGAACTCCTAGGGCCATTCAATTTTATATCTTATTTACAATCTTACTTAGTTTTTATTATACCAAATATTTTGTTTTTTGGAGCTATAGTTTTTGGTGTTGTAGCCTTTACTAGGAATATTGCTGCTGGTTTTATTACTATTATCATTGTTCTGTTAGTTCAAGGATTACTGGAGAGTTTGCTGTCTGATCCGGATAACAGATTTATGGCCGCAATTTTAGATCCTTTTGGAGCGGCATCTGTTAATTATTACACAAAGTATTGGACACCCTCAGAGCAAAACGAATTACAGGTTCCTATTAGAGAAATGATTATTTTTAATCGTTTATTATGGCTAGGACTTGCTACTTTAATTTTTAGTCTAGTATATAAGTTTTTCACATTTAGTCAAAACGCTTTTTCCTTTTCTTTAAGAAAGAAAAAGTCTGAAAGATCTACAAAATCAAATTTTGGTGGAATTACTCAAATTAATTTACCAACTGTTAATTATAACTATTCCTTCATTCAAAATTTAAAAACAACTTGGAAATTATCGAATACTGATTTTAAGTATATTATCAAAAGTTCGGCTTTTATTAGTATTGTTTTAGTTGGTCTAATTCTTATTTTAATAGGTTTATCTGAGTTGGGGCAGTTTTTTGGAACAGCAACTCTACCATTGACATGGAAAATGTTAAATGGGGGTGGTGTTTTTGTGCTATCTATAATTATTTGTACATTTTTATATGCAGGTATGTTAGTTCATCGATCTAAAATAGCCAGAGCAGATCATCTCATTGATGCAACTCCAATACCAAATTGGTCATTATTATTATCTAAATTAATTGCGCTTATAAAAATGCAATTTGTTTTATTAAGTATTATTATGATCTCAGGAATATTATTTCAGATATATAATGGGTATTATAACTTTGAAATTGGGCATTATATATATGAGCTTTTTGTATTAAACTTTGTAAACTATTTAATCTGGGCCTTACTAGCATTATTTGTTCAAACACTTGTTGGGAACCCTTATCTAGGATTATTTATTTTATTAGTACTATCAATTGGGATTCCCCTCTTATCACTCGCAGGAATTGAGCAATCAATCTTTAAATACAATCAGGGCCCTGGGTTTAGTTATTCTGATATTAATGGTTATGGAGCCGGTGTAGTAATTTATTTAATTTATAAACTTTACTGGCTATTATTTGGTATCGTCTTACTTATATCTGCATCCTTATTTTGGGTTCGTGGTATTCCGAACTCATTTAAAGAAAGATTATCTTTTGCTAAAAAAAGATTAAAGGGAGCTACCTTATATGGTTTGTCAGCTTTTTTGATAGCATTTTTATTTTTAGGATATTCTATATTCAAGGAAAATAATATAAATAATACTAGAACATCTTCAAAAGAAAGAGAGGAGCTAACCGTTAAATGGGAAAAGGATTATAAGAAGTTTGAGAACTATGCGCAGCCTAGAATTATCGCTGTTAATACAAAAATGAACATTTTCCCTAATAAAAGGAATTTTGAAGCTTCAGCTGTCATGACGATGGTTAATAAAACAAATATTGCTTTAGATAGTATTTTCTTAAATCATAATAGCTATCCTAGTACATTTGAATTTAGTTTGCCAAACAAATTAGTTTTAGAGGATACTATTCAGAATTTCGATATTTATAAGTTCGACAAAAAGATTCAACCAGGAGATACCTTAAATTTAATGGTTACCATAAAAAATAAAAAAAACACGCTTCTTAGAACTAATTCACCAGTAATAGAAAATGGTACTTTTTTAAATAGTGGAATTTTTCCATCTTTAGGATATTCTTCAGCACCTGAGTTAACAGATAAAAAGACACGTAAAAAATATGATTTACCATTAAATGATGGTCGTCCTCACCCTTCAGATTCTACAGCTCTGGGAAATACATACATAAGTAAAGATTCTGATTGGATTGATTTTGAAGCTACTGTTTCTACCAATGAAGATCAAATAGCTATAGCGCCAGGTTATTTGCAAAAAGAATGGGTTAAAGATGGAAGACGTTATTTTCATTATAAAATGGATAGTAAAATATTAAATTTCTATGCATTTAACTCTGCTCGTTATGAAGTTAAAAAAGAAATGTATAATAATATTAGCTTAGAAATTTATTACCATAAAGGTCATGAGTTTAATTTAGATAGAATGATGGCTGGTATGAAAGCATCCTTAGATTATGGAGAAAATAATTTTAGTCCATACCAACACAAACAATTAAGAATTATAGAGTTTCCGAAAACAGCTGGTGCTTTTGCTCAGTCTTTTCCGAATACAATTCCTTTTTCTGAAGCTATTGGTTTTATTGCAGATGTAGATGATTCAGAAGACGGAGGTGTTGATTACCCTTTTGCAGTTACTGTTCATGAAGTAGCACATCAATGGTGGGCTCATCAAGTAATAGGAGCCGACGTTCTAGGAGCAACGATGTTATCAGAAAGTTTATCGGAATATGTTTCTTTAAAAGTTTTAGAACATCAGCAGGGTAAGTCTGAAATGCGTAAATTCTTACAGAGAGCTCTAGATGATTATCTAATTCAAAGGACTTTTGAACGAATCCGTGAAAAACCATTGATGTACAATGATGGTCAAGGATATATAAGATACCAGAAAGGATCTTTAGTTTTTTACGCTTTAAGTGATTACATAGGTGAAAAGAATTTGAATAATGCTTTAAAGAAATATGTTGAGAAAGTTAAGTTTCAAGAAGCGCCTTACACGACTTCTATAGATATGGTAAATCATATCAAAGAAGTAACTCCAGATTCTTTAAGTTATATAATTAAAGATATGTTTGAAACGATCACACTTTACAGTAATAGAATTATTGATGCAAAAACAACAGAATTAGAAAATGGAAAATATCAGGTAGATATTGAATTTGAAGTTTCTAAATACAGGAATGATGAAAATGGAAGGAAATATTATGGAGAAAAAGTAGGAGATACTTTGACTCACAAAACGGATAAAATGAATAAACCAATTTTATCAGTTTCTCTATCTGACTATATCGATATTGGTATTTTTGCGAATGAACAGGTTGACGGGAAAGACGGAAAGGAGAAAGTGTTGTACCTTCAAAAGCATAAGATAACTGCTATTAATAATAAAATTACAATTATCTTAAATGAAAAGCCTTTAGAGGTAGGAGTAGACCCATACAACAAATTAATTGACACACAATCTGATGATAATAGAAGAACACTTTAACTCTTAAAGTCCCTTTTTTATTAAAAATTAAAACCTCGGACATATTCATGCCGAGGTTTTTTTCTTTGTAAAACCATTATATTTACATTCACTTTTAAATTACTCTTGAAAAAATTATTATACATATTTATACTTTTAAATTCAATTATCACTTTTTCTCAAAAAAGAGATAAGGATTCTTTGTCAAAACCTTTAGATGAGTTTATTTTAGTCAGACCAGGAGATACTGCGGTAATAAATTTAAATGAATTCACCCTTTTACCAAAACGAAAATTCAACTCTAAAGAAGATATTCGTTATTTCTTATGGTTTAAGGATAAAGTATTTAAGGCATATCCTTATGCAAAATTAGCTTCTCAAAGATTAGATACTTTAAATACTCGTCTTGCTAGGATTAAATCTAAAAGTAAAAGAAGAAAATATATTAAGAAAATCCAAAACTTTGTTGAGGGTGAGTTTACCCAGGAAATGAAAAAAATGACAAATACCCAGGGTAGAATTTTAATAAAGTTAATTCATCGTCAAACAGGTATAACTACATTTGATAATGTAAAAGCCTTGAGAAGTGGCTGGAAAGCATTTTGGTATAATGCGACTGCTAATGTTTTCAGACTTTCGTTAAAGGAAGAATATCATCCCGAATCAGTAAATGAAGATTATTTAATAGAGGATATTTTACAAAGTGCTTTTTTAGACAGTAAATTAGTCCAGCAAAAAAGTAAATTAGATTTTGACTACCATAAAATAGCTGTTAAGAATCGTGGAAAGATAGATGTAGAGAAGTATAAAGAAATGTTTAAGAAGTTTCGAAAGCGAAAAACTAAAAAAAAGAAACCTAAGTCTTAATTTATTTTTATTATAATCCACCTATTTTCAGTGTTTTAAAATTATGTTTAGAGAAAAGCAAAA
>ENA-ORXF01000405-ORXF01000405.1-marine-metagenome-genome-assembly--contig:-NODE-405-length-31998-cov-7.271451_pt1 | contig 31998 bp, 36 predicted proteins | sample MGYA00237864_ERZ511476 | MGnify/ENA primary metagenome ERZ511476 (study PRJEB26306, sample SAMN06343908) | marine metagenome | isolation source: coastal waters | place: Atlantic Ocean: West Antarctic...
TGACTCCAAAGCTTCAGCTTTTAATTCTGGAAACTCCCAGCGACCACGTTCAGCATCCAATAATATAATATGCTCTTCGTCCGTCTGCTCATGAGTAAATATGCCCCAAGTCGTAATAGCACTGTAGTCAGCCCTGTCAGACTTACTAAACGCTGTATCATAACTTTGAATAATATAGCTGCAATCAGGGGGATCATCCTTCTCCCAGATTTTCCACCACTCACGCTTAATAATCGCACCCTCTTCAGCAGTGGGGTTCTGCATGTACTGCGCATTCCACTTGCCCACAGGGATAGAAGCCTTAACACCCTCTAATTCATCTAAGCCCCAATACTCAGGCCATAAAGGATCACCAGAAGGCATAATCGCAGGAAACTCTACAATCTCCCACTTATCCGCGCCCTTCTCACTCTGCTTGGCTAAAACCTTCGCAGTCAGGTCACGAATACTCCAACGTGTCATAACGATAATAATAGCGCCACCGGGCTGTAAACGCTGGCGAGGACCTGAAGTGTACCACTCGTAGATGTTGTCTAAAGCAGTGGAGCTTAACGCATCTTGCTCCGAAACGGGGTCATCAATAATCGCCAAATCCGCGCCACGACCCGCCAAAGCCCCGCCCACACCAACCGCATAATATTCACCACCGCCATTGGTGCTCCAACGACCACTCGCTTTAGCGTCCGTAGCCAAACTAACACTTGGGAAAACATCTTTAAAATCCTCACTCTCAATTAAATTCTTGATCTTTCGACCAAATCCAACAGCCAACTCAGCCGTGTGTGTCGCTTGAATAATTTTCAAATCAGGTCTTTTGCCCATTAACCAAGTCGGAAACAAATAACTCGCAAACTCAGACTTCGTATGACGCGGAGGCATGTTAATAATCAAACGCTTTAACTTGCCATCAGCAACATCCTGTAACTTCTGCGCATAAATCTTATGGTGCCTGCCCTCAATAAACTGAGGCCAAACATACTTTACAAAGCTCATAAAGCTATCTTGCTTCTCATTTCTATCGTCAAGCGTCTTTAAACGCTCCAGCATAGGAGCAACCTTGGCTAGTTCCTCATCCGTAAGGTACTTTGAAAAATCACCTGTCAGTTCGTTCAATGCCCAAGTTCCTAGCTAAATTGTCCAAGTTAGATTGCAGCCTTGCGCCTGAAATACCACCATTCATCATTTGTGCTTTTCGATTTTCATACTCAACAACAGGAGCTTTTTTAGATAAATAATCAAGTTTTCTTTGAATATCGTCAGCAAGTGAAGGGTTTTTAGATTGGCTATATAATGCCTGATCCGCACTACCATCAGGTCCAGATATAAACGGAACAGGCTGATTACCCCTTGTACTAGGCGTTGTAGGCGTATTCATTTGAGCAAGTGGCAGGGCAGCTTCTGCAATACCTTTAAAAAGTTTTTCATTAGTGAAAGGTATTCTTGGACCCATTTCTCTAAAACGAGATAAACCACCATAAGTAGGAAGAATGGCTCTACCTAAAGAATCATCAATACGCCCTAATAAACTTTTAGGATTAATCTTTGGGTCAAGAAGTTCAGAAGCCTTAATACTAGGGTCATGTGTACCAAACGGGTCTAGTTCTGCTTGACGCGCACCGCGCTCAATGGGACTGTTATAATAAGAACCACCCGCATCAATATTTGCAATAACTTCTCTTTCTGCTATTAACTCTTGTTTTTTTAATTGATCTGTCTCTTGCCTAATTTGATAATTTAAATCCTCTAATTTTTTCTCTTGAAGTTTAAAAGAATATTCCGGCCCACCCGCGCCATATTTAAAACCGTCTATGCCTTGCTTGCGCTGGTTTCTGTGCTCTACCTCATGACGAAGTATATTATCTGACTGCGAAGCGTTTGGATTATATTTTGTATTTATAACAACTTTATCAGTCGTAGGATAATAAAGACCACCTACTCTTCTAGGAATATATTCTGAAGTGTAAGGCTCATTAGATACATCAACTTCGGATGATTGTTTAACCTGCCCAACAACACGAGGGGCGTTGGCCGTTTGATAGGCTTTTATTCCATACTCACTTTCAATTTCATAATCAGAAAGTCCAGATGCTTTCAAAAAATCATAATGAGCATTAAGAGAATCCCTATATAAAGGGTTTTCTGGAACCTTAAAACCACCCACATTTGGAGCTACTAGAGGACCTTCAGGGCCATAAAAATCCTCTGCAAGATCACCTCTAAGGCCCCTTGAAACATTGCTATTATAACCAGCCCTACCAGCTATACCAACTCCCTTCACCGCAGGAATAATAGACCCCACAGTAAAAACATCACCTAATCTCTGATCAGCAGTTCGGTTCGTTTGATCCCGTGTTGCCGCGTCCCTTACATCCCCCAAATAACCAGAAACCGTATCAATCGGACTGGTAACAAAATTATAAATTCCTTCGCCCACTCCTTTTACAACATCAGTGCCTAAACCTATGGGGTCATCAAGGAAGTATGCGCCTAAATCCTCGCCAAAACTTTGATAATCGTCATCCAAGCCAATACTGTCGGTTGTAAACAGACCTCCAATATTATCAATTAAAGCATGAGGTACTGAACGATCATATTGACCACCAATCATCAAAGCATCACGCATATTCGGAGGAACGTATTGAACAATATTACGCGTGATGTCATTCTTGTTTCTAGTGTTCATAAACCTAGGGTTGTCTATAACATCAAAGTTCTCTGTATTCGGATTATATCTCGTAGAAAACACGTTGTCGTCAGAAGGTTTCCCCAAAACATCGTCATAGATTTGTGGCCTAGGAGGAGCAGATACAGGAGACGGGGGTACAACATCGTTAATATAGTTACTTCGCTCATTTCGTGACTCAACCACATTACCACGACCACCAGAAACAGGCGCAGGAGAATCATTACCACCAGAAAAAAGATCAGCTAGTGATTGGAAAAACCCCTTTTCCTCATCTTCTTTAGGAACCTCAGTCGGCCTAGACTTGGGCCTAGGTTCGGGGCTAGTATAGCTATCGTAAATACTGCCGCGACCTTCTTCGTACATAAAGCTCATAAAAACCCCCTACATGCCTAAAGACTGAACAAATCTACTTATGTTCGGCGTTACCATGCCACCGCGATTAAACTGCTTCGGCGTGTTAATCGTTAAACCAGTCACATTAGATGGAACTGAAGTATAAGAACCAGAAGAAACATTGCGATTAACATCACCAATAGAAATGTTAGAATTGTTAGAGCCGCCAGTGCCATCGCCAACACCAACTATAGGCATACAAATGCCCTCTACAGGATCAAACTCAAAACCCTCTTCGCAGATGATAAAGTTATTGTCATCACCTGTTTTTTCCTCTTCTACTCCGCGTGTGCCTACAACAACACCATCTTCAGTGTTTGTATAAGTTTTATTAGAATTAACAATATCAATGTCGAAATCTTCGCCGTCAGTGTTGCTGTTCGATGTTGTAATATCTGATATTCCTATTCCATCTCCAGTAACTGTCTTGTTGCCATCTCCATCAAACAAAACAACCGTGTCATTGTTGCCATCACCGCTGGCATCAAAATTAGGCTCCGCTACACCAACAACGGTCTTGCCGTCGTCGCCGTAAACAAACGTGCCACCGTTCTTATACGCATTAAGTTGTTCCTCAACATAAGACGCGTTTATGCCACCAAGCGTAAAGTTATCCCCTAAAAAACTTAAAGGATTAAGGAATGTGTCAATAAATGAAACAAAGCCATCTTCAACTTTCTCACCAAAACTTTGCTTAGTGACATATTCACCAGCTTTGTAAATCGGCTTACCATCATCGCCTTTTATAGTGGAATCTTCCTTGTGCTTCGCATCTGAAAGTAAAAATTCAAGATAAGCAGTCTCAGCAGCGTTGGGCGTCTGACCACGAGCGCCATACAATGCACGCTGTTCTTGCTCAGTTAGGTTGCCTTTTGCATTGGGATCGTATCCCTCGGCAGATATTTTAGTTATAGCATTCAAGTACGCTTGAGTTCCAGTTGTTCCAGAACCTGCTCCAGCGGGAGTCACAGTCGAACCGTCTGAAGTTACAGTAGTTTCAACATTAGATAAACTGTTTGCAGGCTCGCCAACAGCAAATGGATCATAGCTGTCAACGCCTGTCGTATCAACGTCTGTCGTATCAATGTCGTATTCGTCACCAATGCTGACACCTTCGCTGGAGCCTGATAAAGCAGCAATCTCTTCATTAATAAGACTCTGTGACTCAATGCCGCCAACAGTGAAGTTGGGGTTTTCATCGTATGTCGTACTAGCATCGTTCTCAACAATGTCACCAGCATACGGATCAGTGCCAGCATAAGGATTAGGTCTGCCATTACCTGTTGAGGTTCCCATAACAGGTTTACCATCTTTATCTACTATAGCATTACCCTCTTGATCGTATTGAGGAACCATATCCATTGTAACAACACCAGTGTCAGTGCCACCCTGACCAGTCGTGTCCTGATTGTAAAATTCCTCAACAACGCCATCCATCATGAATTCGCCACCAGTAGATGTTCCAGTACCCTCACTCACAATAGGATCAAGCGTAATCGTGCCATCACCATCGTAAACATAATCAGAATCATCCGAAATCGCCCCAGCTAAACCCGGATCAACCTGACCATCGCCATAACCAACGCTAGTGTCAGTGTCACCAATCCCCCCAAATGTGGACGTGCCAGTGGCAAAACCTATAGCATCTTGAAAATTATCAAACCTGTTAGTTATTGAACTGCCTGAAGGATCAATTATTCGATACTCCATTCCGCCACCGGGAAGTAAAGACTTTATTAAATTACTGCCATCAGCCATAGCGCCATATGTGTTGCCTTGCTCTATTACCCCTGTGTCTAAATCGAAATTAGAACTAGGGCCAAAACCACCAACAGAAGGGTTGTTAAAAGCTTGAAAAGGCTGCGCAATATCAGAATCAGAAAATAAAGTATCAATCGTGTTTATACCCGTATTAGGATCAGCATTCGCAACATACTCAGCACCAGAAACGGCAGTGTCATCTGTCATGTTCTGATAATCATCATCGTCATACAAATTAATCTGAGCATCAACGCTCAAAGGACCCGGAGTGATATTCGTCAAACCCAGTGCAGCAAGATCATCAGCTAAATTAGCAGCCGTATAATCATCGTCATCATCATCGCCAAAATCATAAGTAGGTACATAAACTTGACCGTCGTTCCCCCCTGTACTTCCATCGTCACTACTGAAATCAAAGTCTTGTGTCTGCCTAACGTCTGTTTGACCTTGGTCGTTAGGGTTGAATGCAGGAATACCGCCGGGACCCGGATCACCAGAACCGCCAGCAGCATAAAGCATCTCCTCCTCTTCAGGATTAATATAAGCCAACATGTGTGGCTGATTGGCAATCATCGTCTCACGAGGAACAGCGCCGCCCATGTTCATCTGAACAGGAGCACTCCCAATACCACCCTCAGTACCGCGTACCGACCTGCCCAACTGTGGAGCACCACCCATATTAGGCGCACGCATGGGCCTAATAGCAGCCATGTTCGTCGGCATAGGAGGAGGCAACATAGGAGACTGCTCCATCGAAGGTGCAATAGGCATCTGAGGTGCCATCTGCCTCTTCGAACTCATAAACTGCCTGAATTGACCGCGACCCGTCGCATTGCCGCCAAACGAAGAACCCAATCCCTTGTCCTGATTGCTAGGCTGCTGTGGCATCAGTGGAGGTGGACCCATCCCCATCTGACCCATCGGAGCAAGCGCTCCACCCTGCGGCATCGACTGTCCCATAGGACCCTGTGGCTGCATCATGCGTACATTCATCTAATATCTCCGATGTCAATCTACGCAACACTAACAATTTATTAAAATTTAATCAATCACCTCTAATAAACCATTTTTCATCATACTCTTCGCAAACGCATCTCGGCTATGGTAATAATAATTACCACAGTTCCACTCGCAAAAACCAATCGCAGAATCGCGCATAAATTCTCGCTCACTAGAACCAAAATTCTTCATGCGCTCCTGCATAACAGGTACAACCTCCGCAGCAGTCTGTGCGTCAAAGTCATAATACCTGCCAATCATTAAACGGTATCTAGGCATCCTTGTGAATGTGCTGCCAATTGTCCCACGATTGGACAATATCCTCAAAGGACTCAATAACCTTAATGTAATCATCCTCAGAAGAAGAAAATTGAATTGTGCTACCGCTTGGGTCACGGTCCTTAACGTAAACAACCATTTGCTCATTTATCCAAATGTCATTGCCAAATTCTATCTCCATAACCTTCGCCCATCTATTCATAACTCTCTCCTTTTCCACTCTGAGTGGTACGGTATGGGAAGATAAGGGACCCGTCAACGGATTTTTTTGAAAAAAATTTTTGAGACACCCTATGGGACCCATACATACCAAAAAGGTTTTTTGAGGTAATCGTTTGAGTAAAACTCTGTGTGGTGTAGTCCGATATGTGAATGCCCGATAAAAAGGGGGTATGGGTGTCTTTAGTCCCGATATCCCGAACAAATTCCCGATTGCCTAGGGTACCTGCGGACACAAAAAAACCAGCCCCAACGGGCTGGTCAATTTGTCGGTGGTTTGCGGTGCTATCTGCGAAACTGTTCCGCTCGGCCTTGCCAGTATTCATATTGCGCATCTGACATGCGCGCGAATATTGTCGCTGGTCCACGTCTGTTTTCTGGTTTTAGTCTCGCCTCGTTTCCGGTGCTGTATTCTCCCAAAACTTCGTACCGTGTGTGGTCGGTTCCATCTCCAGAACTGCGGCCTTGTGCCTGCTGGGTGTGGGTTACGATTGCCGCATCATGTCCAAGGCGGTCACGCAATTCTGAAACGCGACGTCTTACATCGCCTTCGCTGCCTCCCATTGCCGCGATTATCTCGCGGGTGGTTGCTCCAGCTGGTGCTCTCATCAGATCGTATTGAACTGCAAGGCGTGTGCCGCGTCTAAACATGTCGTTGCCAGATGTTGGCGTTGTGATAGTTCGCTGGCTCGCCTCTTCAACACGGTCTTGGCGTGTGCTGTAAACTAGGTTTAGCAGTAGGCGGTTCCACTCTTTGGTTTTGTTTGCGTTCCAAGTGCATCCACCTTGGCGGAATTCAATGGTCTTATTTCCCTGCCAGCAATGCTCGGTTAAATTGATAACGTGGTATTTTCCTTGGCCAATGCATGCAGCCAAATCTTCGACGCCGCCTGTGCAAGCTTTAAGCTGTGCAATTGTTCGTGTTGATATGGTCTTGGTATAAAATGCATCGTGTCGGCTGCGTGGTAAATAAAGGTTAATATTGTTTTCGGCGTATCGAATAACAATGTCTTTAACGGCTATTGCGTCCATTGGATCGGCAAACCAAGCGCTGCCACTCAAATATCCACGGCTATTATTCATGTAAGCGATACTTGCGTCTGTGAATTGCTCGGCTGTTACGCCTTCAGCTAGTGCGCTGCGGCTTATGTGAACATGGTGTCCAGCGGAATTGATGCCGCTAGGTCTGGGAGAATAGGCTCCAAAACTATCGCAAACTGTTTCGGCTGCTTTGTAAATTGCCCATGTGCGGTCACAATCTGCCATCGGGGAAAAAACTAGCTCCCATCTGGAATGGCCACCTTGGTTTCGTGGTATGCTGGGGTCGGATACTATTTTAACTGCGCCAGCGCCACAGACTGTTATTAGTGCTCTGTTTATTTCTTCGCGGGATACTTGGCGGTCAAAGGCCACTTCCCATTCATTTCCAAAAGCGTGTATCATTTTGTTTTCCTCATACTAGGTTTAGGGGCATGTCCTTGCCCTTGCCCATTTGTCCCATATCTTCCCATAGAACACAACAACAAAATGCACTAAAAAACTGTTTAAAAACAATAACTTACAAGTTTTTTTTTGGTCTATTTATGGTCTAAGTCGAACAATTGTTCGGGTTATTTGTGTTTTTGTGTGTATGTATATGTGTGTGTATATGTGTTGGGGTGATTCGGCATAAAAAAAAGGCCCGAACCCGAAGGCCCGAACCCGATCCCGAACCCGAAGGCCCGATTGTTTATCCGCAAGCAATGTTCTTGTAGAAGAAGTCTGCTGTTGACCATACGCACAAGCTATCGTTTTTGCTTGTTCTGATCTGAGCGTAGAAGTCGGCGCAACCGTTCGGCACGTTATCCGCAATTTCTAGCTCGGTGCTCCAGTGCTCGTCTTCATCGTGTGATAGTTTTTTGATTTCTCGGTGGACGAGTACCTCAAGGTCAAGTTTTTCGTTCGGTGCGAGTGGACGCATTGCCAACATTTCGCCTGTTCTGTTATTTTCAATTGTTAAAAACATTATGCCAATCCCTCAATGCTGTTTAGCGTGCAAGTATTATAGTGCGTGCCGATTGTAACAGTAACGTCTGCGTCAAGATCAATATAGTTTTGAATCTTATAGCCGAGCATGCTGTCTTTTGGCGTTCTAAACGACCAGCCCAAACCTTTTTCTGGATAGTCAAAAACTCCTAGAATAAATTGTGGGTTGCCATTTTTTGAATTCTTCAGGCGCTCAATCATTCTGATCTTGCCAGTGTGTCGTGTAATATTTTTCATTTTCTTTCCTCTCTACTAGAATACTCCCACACTATCCCACACTATATATAATGTCAACAAGAAAAATAAAAAAACTTATCCGGGCGGTAACGCTTGAGTCACGCTAACAAGTCGAACAATTGTTCGGCTTATTTTGCCAGGCGAGAGTCTGCTGCCGGGAGTCGCCGTGCCGGGTAACGGTTAGGTAACGGTTAGGTAACAAACAATTGTTCGTGTTGTCATCCCCGGCAGGAATCCCGACCCCGACCCCGACGAGTCACCCGGATGACTAACCCGAACAATTTATCGGGTTATATCCCCCGGACAGTTGATCCCCGGCGCTGATTCAGGCAAAGTGTGTGTGATTGTGTGACTCTCTGGGAAGCCCGCTGAGTAACCCGAACAATTTTAAGCACCCCGAACCCGAAACCCGATACAACCCCACCCGAATGGCCTTTTCTGGGGGGCTGCGGCCCCTCCCCGACCCCCGCGCCAAGAGTTCGGGCTACTCGGCGACGTTCTCGCTACAGTCCGTTATAGGGATTTGTTCGGCTTTTATGGGAGTTTCTTCAGGTGTTATGTCGATCATGCGATCTTTAGCACGCGTCATGAACTCTTGAAGTTGTTCGACGATCTGATCACGGGTTAGGTTCTCGACATTTTCGTGCGTGACATGGCTACGGGCTACCATGAGTCCTGTTACTTTCAGGCGAAGTTCCTCGGCTTTGATTGCTGCTCCGAAGTTCCCTGCGCTCCATGCTTCATCTCTGAGGCGTTGCATATCCCGAACAGACTTTGTGACCGAGACGCCGTACTTGCTTTCTAGTTCGTTCCGCATTTCCTCCATACGTTCTTTTACGCGTGGATTATTGAGAAGCTGCACTGCTGAGACGTTTGGATTTTTGTACCCTGCTGCTCTAGCTGCTGCGGTCTGTGTCATGTCTTTGTGGATGTAGCTATCTAAAAACTTTTGCTGCGGAGGCGTTAGTCTCTTTTCACCTTTGTTCTGCTGCTCTCCTATTTTTGGCATTTGTCATCCCGAATAATTTTGCGGCTTCTGGTTATGCGTTCAGGTTACATCTTTCAGGCAACCCATGCAAGCCCAACAGTTCCCATACCCAAAACGAACCGGAAGCGCTCGCGTTAAAGGAATAGTTTGGGGGATCTGTATATCCCCCCCTATAGGGGGTGGAGGTTTTCCGGTAAATAAGCCCTTGATTTTAAACAATAATCTACCGGAAATTACCATTCTTCCGGTAGATACTGTAAAGTGCTAAGGCATTGTTTTTGTTTTATTATTTACCGGATTACCGGATACCGGAAAAAATCCGGTAAATTTCTTTCCGGTAAATTATCGTTTAAAATCAACGAAACAAAAAAAGATAAAAAAACTTATCTTTACTGTTGACAGTCCCACTTGGTGTGGTATTACTTGGGGCGTCTAGTATGAAAGGAATTAAAACTATGGCACACGCAGAAATCAAAAACCGCATTTTAAGCGATCTCCAAGGCGATCTAATGGATAGCAACCACGCGAACCGTCGCTTCTTCCGTTGCTGGTTAGACGGCTCTTATTTAGGCGCGGAGCACTACAAATCAAACGTAGCCGAATTAATCGCTATGGTTGATAAGTATGGAATTTGCAACGGCTTGGACGCTGCTTTACATCGCTGGGTTATTCCGCAGTTTGTAAGGTACACGGCGCACGATGCACAATGCTCTACTGGTTACGCTCAAAAAGTTATTGTTGAGCATTTCAAGAGCCTACCGAACCCCAACAATAAAGATTTACTGTGGTTCTTCACGGATGATCTTGTAGGTGATGCACTTGATTTGATTGAGGACCATATCAATAAGGCGCGAGCCGATGCTTACGCAGTTGCTTAATGGATGGGGGCAAAAGCCCCCATTTTTAAACCGAACAAAAGGACAGAAAATGTACTATTTAGCATATGGAATGAACACGAACCGTGAGGCTATGGCTTCACGATGCCCGAAGGCCAAACCTATGGGCGGCTTTTACTTGCCCGACTACCGTTTGACGTTTCGCGGTGTTGCTGATTTTCGGCATGATATCGACATGGTTTTACCAGTTGTATTGTGGGAGATTACGCAAGATTGCTTACGAGCGTTAGACATTTTAGAGGGTTTCCCCCACCTATATGATCGGCGCAAGATTAACGGCGATTGGTTGATCTATGACATGAACGGCAACAAGGGTTCTTTACGCAAGCCGAGCAATCATTATTATACGATGATTTCGGAAGGTTACCGAGACTTTGGCCTTGATGATTGGCATTTACGCGCTGCCGCAGAAGACGCATCAGACGCGGAGTTAGCAGCATGAATACCGAACTAACAAACCCGATTGAGGCTTTTCACATGGCCTGCGATCTTGCTATCAGTGCGCCTACTCAGGAAAAATCCGATATGGCGACAAAGCTTGCCGAAGAGATTGCAAGGATGCTGACGCCCGAACAGGTTGAGGCTGTAAAGAAAAGCATTGAGGAGGTAGCGTGATGTATAAAGTTGAGGTTGTTCAAAAAAATATCTTTTGGATTGATGATGCCAAAAATGCCGATGATGCCAAGCGCATTGCGACTGATCAATTCATTTGGGACGAAGACCAACAGTTCCCCAATGATTATTGTGTGAGCTTCGACGTTACGGAGGTAGCGTGATGAACTGGGGCAATTGGCAAGATTGGATTATTAGTGGCACGATTTTTTTGATTGTGATTTTGTGGATAGTCGGCGTTGTTTGCCAATGGTGGTAGAACCCGACATAACCCGAATAATATGAAAGCCCCCGCCTGATTTTGAGCGGGGGTTTTTTTTGTGCTGCTGAAATAAACCGAACAAATCATCGACTTATAAACTCTGCATTTTTTTCACTAACTCTGCATTTTTTTGTTGCGTCCCAAAAACTCCCATGCTATGGATTTGAGGACAGAAAGGGAATTCACCTTATCCCGATCTGCCTCAATACTAGACTCGCCCTCGACACATGTCCTTTTAGTGTCGGGGGCTTTTTTATTTTAAATAGATAAATTTTCTTATTGACAATTTATTTTATGTGGGATAATGTGGGGCATGTCTATATTGAGGAATAATTCAAATGACAAATGTGATTGATTGTCCCGAATGCAAGGGGGGCGGTAAACTGGAAGTAACCGTGGAAGTTGATTCTTTCTACGATGTAGATTGCGATATGTGCAATGGAACTGGCAAACTGGAGGAAGACGATGAGTGAAAAGGATATGGATAAAATTCTTGACGAGGTATTTCGCAAGGTATTTGGGGAGCGCTGGTGATGGTTTCTAAGGATGATATTATTAAAAAGGCTTCTAAATCGTTTGACCCGAACAAAACTACAAATTTGTTGAACGATCTTGAGGATAAAGGTTTTATTAATCAAGACGGGGACAATGTTTCTTTAACTGTTGCTGGCGAAATCCTAAAACATACAATGAGAAAGGGTGATCGTAGTTCGAACATTGATCTTTATAACGAGGTACTGTCTGGCTTGGCAGTCCCGAAGCGATCTATGCACTCTTACATGCAGAGCAAGCGCGGTGATTTTGCCATTCGTTCGTTTCGCAATGACATGGCGAAGGCTGAACGCATGAAGTTGTCCGACAATTTTGTTGAGCACGCTGTTGCGTTAAGTTTTTCTTACCCGAAGTATTTTGCAAAGTTGATTGAACGCGCAATTCCCGCGTTTGATACTTTGTGGATTGAGTGGGATGAGTTAAAGCGTTTTGACTGTATTCAAGAAAATTTCGAAAAGACTGGTATTCCGGTAGATGATAACCGTGACAGCGTTGCAAATAGGCTTGGTTATTTAATCCGTAACAATGGCAACGGTTGCTTTGAGTATTCTCTGGTTATGTGTGAACCTTTAAGCGATTCTAAGGGTCCGAAGATTACTGGCCCTATGTGTACATTTTTGTTTTCGAACGATCCAGATGAACCTGTTTTATTAAAGTCTAGCAAGTTTCAAGTTGGCGAAGATAGCTTTATGAGTGATCGGGAAAATGAAGATACTAGAGCTAACTTTATGGGCGCTTTGATGGGTCGAGCGTATATCAGTAATAATGATGGTGCAGCCGATGAGTTTTTAAAGTGGACACCAAACCTGCAAATTAACCCGCATGATTTCTTTGTGGGTCAAGACATGCGTCCGGTTATGCAAAATCCAGAGATGATTGGTAAGATGATAGATTTGTCTTGTCATGCTATGGAAGGTGACTTGCGGTTTTTAATCGCGGTGTTTTCGTTGTTGAACTACCCAAGATTTGTTCGGGAAGTTTCTCCTGCACCGAAGAAGATTAGTTCAGTTCGTTGGGGTCGTGTCGTTCCAAAGAGCGAGGTTAAGGTAATTGAGATTGAGTTACCTAAGCGTGGCGTTATTGTTTATGACCAGTTGTTTACTGGCAATGGCACTCCGAAGCGTCAACATGTTCGGCGTGGTCACTGGCGTGTTTACAAGGATATGTTTGGTCGTGTGAAGGAGCGCAAGTGGATTAATCCTATGGTTTGCGGTGATCCTGAGTTGGGCGTGATTGATCACGAGTATATTTTAAAAGTTAAGAAGGATAAGAATAATGGATGATACAATGTGTATGCACTATGTAGTTGATCGTTTGAACGGCATTAAAACGGAGAGTGATTTGATGGGTTTCATTGACGAGGTTCGGCATAATTTAAAGGTAAACGAGGATTGGCGAGATGCGAATCCACCGACTTTACCCGAACAAGTGTCTGTTGATCCTGATGATTTTAATGTGACTGCGGCGATTGACCGGATTAAAATTGATTATGTCGAACGTGCATTGACCCGATCTAAGAACGTGAGCGATGCATCAAAGCTGCTTGGTTTGAAGAGTTATCAAGTTTTACAGAATTGGATGTACAAATTTGGTATTGAAAAATAATAGCGGCTACGAAAGAAAGTTAATTTTATGGTAAAACATTTAGTCCGATGGACACTTTTATTTCTTTACATCTTAATGGGTGTAACTATAGCGGCGCAGTTTTTTTGATAGCCGCAGCCGCGTGTCTCTCCCTTGCTCTCTACCATGAGGCACGGGGGGAGAAGTTGTTGGGTCAGTTGATGGTGGCTAGGGTGATTGTTAATCGCATGGAGTCAAAACGCTGGCCTTCTTCTATGTGTGCCGTCATTACGCAAGATAACCAGTTTTCGTTTTATCGGAACAACAAAACACCAAAGCCTAGAGATGAAGTTGCTTGGGCCAAGGCTCAAGAACTTGCGATTAAGATTATAAACAATCCTGACATCTTGCCTTATACTGATGCCGATCACTACCATACTGTAAATGTTAGGCCCGTGTGGCGTAAGAAACTTTATAGAATTGTTCGTATTGGACAGCATATTTTTTACAGTTATAAAAGACCAAAAATTATAAGGTTTAGCATTAGACCTAAATTTAGGAAGGATTAGGAAAATGAGCATGAGCCAAGAGCCATTAAATCCAGAAAGAGTGGAGAATATTATTAGTGATCTTCTTCAGCAGCTTCCAGAAAACGTATCTTTATCTGACTCTCGTAATTTAGTTTGCGAACTTTTGTTCGGTTTAGGTTTGAATCCAAATGATTTGCCAATTTTTTTAATTATGGTTGTTGATTCTTACATGGGTGAGCGAAGAGTTGATTGGATCAAGAAAGGGTGATATAACCCGAACAAGTTTATTCGGAGATTTGTGATGTCGTCACCTTTTGCTAATTCTTTTCGTCAATTTAACCCCTCTACTATGGGCGGTCTTGGAGGTTTTTTTGGTAACAGTGGAGGCCAGCAGATGCGACAAGGGCAACCTAGCATCCAACAGCTTCAACAGATGCAAGGAATGCAGACGTCGCAACCGCTACAGCAAAGTCAAAGAGCAGAACCCTACAATCCTTTCGCAGAGAACGCACAGTATCAAGCGTTGATGGATTACCGTAAGTCTATGGCTCCACAGCAAGAACAGGTTGATCGTTTAGAAGAGTTACAGACAGCATTTACAAACACTGGCGGCTACAAAGATTATCGCATTAGCGAGATGGAACGGCAGATGCAGCGCATGCAACAACCACGCATGCAACAACCACGCATGATGGGTATTGGTGGTATGCGCCCGAATGGGATGCAACCGTATCAGGGATTTGGGCGACCACAGATGCAGCCACAAAGGCCGTCTTATCAAGGGCAGATGCAGCCACAGCAGCAATACGGGCAACCACAGCAGCAATATGGCATGATGGGTGGTTATCAGCAGAACCCATACCAACAGCAAAGACCGCAAGCGCAGCAGTTTGGTGGATATAGCATGGGTCAGCAGATGGGTGGATTTGGTGGTTATGGCGGAATGTCGAATCCGTACCAACCCAAGCAGATGGGATCATATAACCCGAACAATTCTATGGGTTATGGTCAGCAGCAGATGGGTCAGTTCTAAGGTTATATAAGTTAATTTGTAATTGTTAGATTGCAAACTTCGCATTTGCGTACTGTTTCACTTATTTTTTTCAGGGGTAGAAGGCATTTAATGCACTGATTTGCATCAAGCCTTCTTTGAAACTCCCCTTCTTTTTGTAGCTCAATCTTTGTCATTTTACCGTTCTTGGCAATTTGTATATTAATTTTATTTGTCTTAATGAGTTCAAACTTAGGCTCATAATGTCAGACGCATCTTTTAAAGACAATTCTTTTTTTAGAAGTTTGTTAAGCATTTCAGCGTCTTTAGTTAACTTTTTAGGTGCGGGTTTTATTTTTGCTCCATTTTTTGTTTCAAGTTTGGGATTTATTATTTTATCTTTTTTTGTTTGCGACTCCCAACGCATACGATACAATTCCTCGTAATTTTCCATTCTATTCAGCAATTTTTCTCTCCAACATGTTTAGCAAAGCTTCTAACTCCTCTATTTGTTGCTTAGTATTTTGATCAGAACGAAGCGCCATATCTTTTTTCATCCAAGACATTTGGCGCTTCATCCTCTCAAGTATCTGGACGGTTTCTACGTCCATTTTGCATCGCCTTTTAAGACAATGACTGGCCCGACGATCTTTTGACCGCAGAGTTCAGATGCGGCTTGGTTAACAGGCAGGTCTTCGAGCAATCCTTCTTCATTAACCAAAACTTGTACGTTAATATCTTTGGGCAGTAGAACCATTTCTACATATCCCCCAACGATCCCTTGAGCTTCTTCAAGTGTTGGTTTTCTGTCTTCAAATGTAGTAATCATAATGATCTCCTTTACTAGAACTTGGTATTATTACCATATACTCCCACATCAGTCAATAGTCGGTTCATTATTATGTAGGTTCCCACCCACCACGCCGAGAAACTTTTTCGGCCCAACTCTGGTAACTCTAAATGCTCCGATGCGATTTGCAGTTTGCAGCTTTGTAACGTCCTTTTCAAATGTATCTCTACTTAAATTCATAAGTTTCAGGTTTGCCGCAGTCATGTCATCTTCTGGTGCAATCCGAACCATTTCGAACAGGCCATCATTATTACCGCCTTTTGTAACTGGATGACCTGATAATTCTCGCTCTTCGATAAACTTAACTATTAGATCAAGTCTGTTGCGAACTGTCGGTGAGAATTTTACCGCAACAATGTCTTGTGATCTATCTTCCAGCAAACCTGTGTTCGGGTTACGGATGAAGTGTCTAAATTCTCTATTCGCTGGCCCGTTTGATTTCACGACTGCTCCATCGAACACGCCATTGCGCGTATATGGTACGTTTAAATCTTTGCAGCGTTGCTTTGCTACTGATTCAGTTACAGGCCAAACAGCGAACGCAGCACGCACGCCATCAACAATAGCAGAGGTTCCGCGAATCATGTTACGAGCTTCCTCTGGTGTTTTAATCGGCTCCTTGTCTTTGATCTTTGCCATGTGGTGATTGACCATAACAGTTGCGCCTGTTTCTGTAGCCATCTGTGCAAGCATGCTCATGAATGCAGCACCCGCCGCAGGGTCAGCATTTACATCTGCGTGGACAAACGAGGCGAGAGGGTCAATAACGATCAGCTTGAGATTTGTCATCTCTAACATCTGTTCATATATACGAGAAAATTCTTCACCCATGTGATATGAGTTGTCGATCTTCTGCATGACCGGAAACACACCACCGAGGTTTGGTAATGGTAAGATGCGCAGTTTATGGTCATAATGCTCCCGATATTTCTTTGGATCAAGGCGTGAGATACGCCTGTGCATCTCGTCCTTGTCATCTTCCGCAGTAAGGAGAATTGCATCTCCATGCTCTGCTACAAGACCACCAAAAGAGTTTTGCATAGATGCGCCAGAGGAGACTTTCATAGCGAGGTCGAGGGTCATCATACCTTTACCGCTGTCACCAGCAGCAGCGAACACAACAGGCACTCCTAGTGGTATTGTATCGCCAATAAGAAACTTTTGTTCTGGTGGAGAGCCAACGAAGTATTGGTTAATTAGCAGGCTATCATCCAACAGAGAGATTGGCTTTTTAACTTTGCTTTCGTGAGACTTGATAAACGTCTCTACGTTAAAATCTTGCTCAATAGCATCCGCAGCATCCCACTTTTCTTCCTTAGACGCTGGGATTTGCAGCATTAAAATAGACTTCGCGCCTGCCTCTTTCGCCTGTAATTGAACGATGTTTGCGAGCTTTTTTCCAGCCGCATCATTATCAGGCCATAGGATTACATGCTTGTTTCTCAATGGGGCGAAGTCGAACTTTGAGGCTGTGTTTTCGGATAGCATACCAGAGCCACCGATAGTGCAAGTTGCAGCGTAACCTAGCTGGCTAAGAGCATCTGCGCATTTCTCACCTTCGACCCAGATTACTGTGTCAGATTCAAAAATGTTCGGGATATTATAAAGAGGCCGAGGTTCAGGGACTCCTTGCCGACCATCCATAAACTGACGAAACTGTTTCTTTGGCTTGCCCGTGCTATCTAAGATCAGTTCGCCATTCTCGCATTTATCAAAATATTTTCTAACAGTTACAATGACTTCGCCATGTTTATCTGTATAAACATATTCATCTTCGAAAGGCGTTCCCGGCCCAATGGTAGACTTCACGGTCTTTTGTTCGGGTTGTTGGAAGCCATTAGTAGCTGTGGTGTTTGTGACCTGAAAGTTTTGAGGATTGTTCGGCTTAATAATGTTTTCGGGCGCAGGCATAAAGTTCTGCGGCAGATAACTTTTAAAATATTCCTCTGTTTCTCCAAGTGACCAACCCCGTCCTTCCTTCATAACTTTAGTAATGCCACCAACTCCATCGCCTGACTCAAAATCTTTGCCAGTTAAAAACCACGGACTACTTGTATCAATGTTAATATGCAGAGATTGACCTTTTTCGCCTCGCAACGATCCGAGCAAAAATTCTTTGCCTCGTTTTATGCCATCTGGGTAGGTTTCAAACAAAGCGCGTAATTGCACATCCCTTGGAACTTCCCTTGAAATCTTATCTGCTAACTCCTTTGGCGACTTGCCAAACCTTTTAATGTTCATTATCTTGCCCCTATACCCACAATACTCACTAGATGTGGGGTCGCATATCCACATGCGGCCCCATATCGCTCTACTCTTTCCAGCATGTTTCTCTAAACTCGCACCACTTGCAGAGGAAGAAATCTTTGCTTTGAGCAATACGAGGTAGAATGTCACCAGCTTTTGCAGCCGTCAAGATATCTACTGCACGATCACTTGCTTCTTGGGCAAGTTTGGCATTGTAAGGCACTAGCTCGTAATAAATCTCTGACGTATTTTTATTTACAACAGTAAACAAAGCTGGATTTTCTGATAAGTCCATATACGTTTGATACAAAGCGATTTGCGTGGCGTAAGTTGGATTTGCCTTTGCCACGCCGTGGCGAACAAAGCCTTTAAACTTACTGTCGTTAGCTGACTTGCACTCCCACAGACTAGGATAATCCATAACAACAGGCCCGTCACAAACAACACCATCAATGTGTCCTTTGATTTCGCCGTCAGCTATTGAGAAGCCAAACTGCTTGCCGTTTTTATCTTCTGTGCGCAGATCAAATCCTGCATCTCTGAGCCACTTTGCGGCATAGTCTTCGATCTCATGACCGAACTGAAAGATGCGCAATGTACGTGCCGTAAAGGCTTTGTCTGGGTCAATAGAATAGTTGAGATAACGATACTGTATTTTGCGAGAACATTCATCGCCAATGCTTGAGGCACCAATGTATGCGCGTCTTTCACGCTTCTCTTCCCCCGCAACTATTGCCTTATCTACTGCTTCCCTTATGTGATCCGCTATTGGATCAGTTTTAGAACGGGATTGAAGTAGAGGGCCAAGTGCCTGTTGACTTAAAGTAAGTGTCTTCGAGGGTTCCAATGTTTATCTCCGCTGTTAGCTTTTTCGCTTCTTGTAATCCAAAGATCAGTGTGTGGACTTGATCTTCTGTTAAGTCAGAAAACCTAGTACCCCATCCAAACTTGCCTAATATGTGTGCCAGTTCATCAATTGGCTTTGGTTGTATGTCACTCAATGCCTTGTCTCCTCTCGTATTCCGAACAATTCTATGACTTCGCTAATGTCATCCGGGTCTGCATCTTTATTTCGAAATCCAATATTTAAAACTTCAGAACCTTCGATCATGACCGATGCGGTTCCGAACAAAACTTCTTTCTCTGCATCTTCAATGTGGTCTTCGATTACTTCGTTTGCTGTCTTCTGCACCTCAACCATGTTGGATGGGTCTTTGACCCAACAGACCATTTTATATTCCGAGGTTTCGACAGTGAGTTCGTCCTTTTCGGCAAACATAAGATAAATTTCAAATCGCGGCATCATTGTTCCTTATCCGCAAATTCTGCCCCTAAACTGGAGTACGCGGCTTTATCAACCCATGAATCTTCATGGTTTATGGTGTTTAGGATACGCGAAGTTTTCAACCAGTCCATCATTAATGTCACATGAACAGCCTTGATCTCCCCATGCGTTAGAAGTGCGCTGCGCAATATAATGTTCCAGCCTTCTGCAATTCTACAATGATTTTCGTAGGCATCGCCATAATCTTTGGCACGCTGTCCGTTCACAAGTTGTTCGGCTTGTTGTAGGATTTCATCGCGTTGCATAATCTTCTCCTGTAATTTTCTTCCAATTGTTTTCAATTAAACGGTCAATTTCATTACGATTAAAATAATACCCCAGCATACATGCGGCTTTGTATTTGGTAAACGACAAGTCCATTTCGCTTACTTGCACGCCATTGCTACGCAAAAGCTCTTTCTGCTTGGGGGTCGCAATATCATTAAGCCAACGCTTTGTTTTGTTTGCTGCGCTACCGTCTTCGACCTCACGCAAGAAATCGTCAGCCGCAGCCATCGCCTGAACCTTTTCGCCAATCGCAACAACCTTTGCAGGCTTCTTGTTGGGCTTCGCAATGGCAATCCAATGATCCTTGATGTTGCCTACCATAGCGTAGCCTTGAAAGCCTGTAGCCATGATCACAGTGCCTTTGCCATATGGGTCCATCCACAAGAAAGGAGAGATTTGCATTAGGTCATATTCAGTCATGACAAACGAATCTAATTCGCTCTTCTCTGGCGACTGGAAGACATGCCCACAGATAGGACATTCATTGACCCTTGCATGAACTTCAGACTCACATTCTGGACAAATCTTTGTTGGGGCTTCACCCTCCTCCAACTTTTCTCGACCATCCAAGTTTGCTGCGTCATCAATACTGCCATGCGTAATAACGCTGGTTCCGAAGTCCATGACGATGCAATCAGTCTTTAGGATGTCGGAATAAATCTCTGGGTCAATGATTCGTAAACCACGACCAATCATCTGAACCATTGTGCTTTTCTGGGAGCAAGGTCTGGTTAAAATCACACACGCTACTGGAGGAGCGTCAAATCCTTCTGTAAGCACCGCTACGTTCACAACAACCTGCAAGTCACCAAACTCCAGATCATGCAGCATTTGTGCTCTTAAAGCCTTGTCAGTCTCTCCTGTAACGAAATCAGCGTCTACGCCATCAGCAATGAAAGCATTGCAGAGATGTTCGGCATGTTTGACTGTTGAGCAGAATACTACTGTTTTACGATCACCAGCCTTCTCGCGCCATTCCCGAACAATTCTATCGTTAATGACTTGTCGATCCATAATGGCGGCGACTTCTTCCATGTCGTATTCTTTGCCGCGTTTGGTTACATTCTCCAGTTGGCTGTTGACGCCAAGGTCAATAACAAATGTTTTTGGTCGAACGAGGAAGCCTTCGTTAATCAGGCTTGAGATTTGAATCTGGTGAGAGCAGTTGTTAAATACGCCGCGCAATCCTTTGCCATCGCCACGGTTAGGCGTAGCGGTAAAGCCTACGATTTCTGCGTGCTCATTGTCTTCCAGTACAGCGTCGATCACCCTTCGGTATGTGGGAGCCGCTGCATGGTGGCCTTCATCAATCACCACCATGTCAAACTTAGGACGATCACGAAGGTTACGTTCGCGGGAAATTGTTTGCACCATTGAGAAGACGGCTTCGCCATCCCAATGCTTTACTGTGCCATTGACGATGCTTGTGGTTAAAAGAGGATTAACCTTCTCAAACTTCTGCTTGTTTTGATTTACAAGCTCATCACGGTGTTGCACAATCAAAACCTTCTTACCCTCTTTGTGGCGCTTGCCTACGAGCGCGGAGAGCATGATTGTTTTGCCTGCCCCTGTAGGAGCTACAACGAGTGTGTTCTTATGCTTATCTAACGCTTTACACGCGTCAGAAACAGCTACCTTTTGGTAAGGACGTAATATCATAATAAACCTATTTGCTAGAATAGTTGGGGGGTTAGCGGCCACGGCCCCCCTATCCGTGTTCTAGCAGGCGCGGAATGGCCCTGCCGCTAGATTACTTGTTTGCCCATGAAGGAACCGCGCCAGAACTTTGCGGAGCCTGCGTCATAGCTTGCGCTTGGACACCTTGAGCAGCGATTGGTGTTTGCTGCATAGGAGCCTGACCTTGGGCAATATACTCACTGTTATTCGGAGTCAGCGCAGCCATTAACTGGTTGCTATCCGCATATCCGTTCGTACCTTTCTTAACGCCAATCTTAGCGCAAATCTCCATTGCGTTCAAGTCAAACATGCCAGAGATATTACGGTTCTGCTGTGCCTCTGGAGACATATCGGCAGGGTCGATAGCGCGTGAGCTTTCAACAATTGACTTCAGTGTGCGCAAACCAATTTCCTTGGCAAGCGGCATACCGCTATCGCCCATTTTGTCACCATCAACAAAGACGCTGTGCCAAAACTTGCGACGATCAAACTGACCACCAATGATAGTGAACTCTAGGTTTGCCCACTTTGCAGAAGTGCTCATAGATTTCTTGAACCAAGAACCCTGACCAAACTCCGGTAATTCCATTTCGCCTTGCTGCACAACAATTATAGCGCGAACAACAGTACCTTTTGGAATGAGAGAAAATTCTTGAGCTGGATTTTGGTCTTGTGGAACATTATTTAAATTAAGCATTATGATTCCCCTTCGCTAGAAGTTTGAGTTGTTGGATTAACAAAGACTAATTCTTTGTCAGTTTTGTTTGAGCCACTGCTCATTTTTTCAATTAACTTTCCTAAGTGTGGCTCTTCTAGTGTGTCTAATCTGCCAGAACGGTCTTTAGCTGGATAGCCCCATTCGTTCAGAGGTTGACATACAAAGGCACGATACTGACCGTGATCCCCTGTTAACACTGACATTGTGATTACCTCGTCAACAATTCCGGGCAATTCACGGCCAGTTTTACTTCCCTCAATCTGAAGGGAGTATTGCTTGCGTCCGTACTCGTCAGTAACTTCGTCAAGAATTCCAACAAAGATTACGTTCTTAGAACGGATGTGTTGAATGTGGGTTAGCCATGACATCATCTCACGACCATGCAAACCATACGCCGCACGAGTGTCTAGCTTACCAGAGCGATCAGAGCGTACTTCTGGCTGTTGTAAGCACCACTGAAAGCACAAACGCCCTGCTACGGTAATCGAGTCCACAAATAGTGTATCGTACTTCTGCCATACCTCTGAGCCATCGCCATAGATTGAAGCTACATAATTGTAATGTGACTCGCTGTATGGCTGATCTTCAGCCAAGGATGGATTTGCTCCGCCTAAGAAGCAAGCGAGGTCACGGCAATCTGCCCATGTACGAGGGCGAACGACATCAATAGGATGTCCTTCGATAGCCGCGTCACCAGCTTCTAAATCCATAAACAAAGTTGTTGCTGAGTTTAAAGTGCGAGCCAGTGTGGTTTTACCCACACCGCTTGCGCCACAGACTACAATCTTGTGGCCTTTTTTTTCGGCCATACGCTGGTCTGCTGTGATAATTTGCAAAGCCATTATTCCACCTCCTCTACTGTAACTCTGCCTACCTCTACGGTACGGCACCCTTCAAGCTCATCTTTGATTGCAGGAGGAGCGGCTGTGAATTTGCGTTCCTCTACAGCGAACGTCAGCTTGCCATAGTGTTGGGCATTCTCTGGCGACATGTTGTTAAGAGTGTCACGCAGCCCGTCTTGATCCCATGTGACCTTCTTGCCCACAGTGACTTTTAGACGTTGGTTTCCCTCAGTGATTTGGGCAGTACCAAAGTCTTTACCTTGCGAGCGCAGCACGTCTTTTGCCACTGGTAGAAATGTATCAGATAGTTGTTCTTCAACGTCTTTTAGTTCAATACGCATCCCATTGATAACGTGCTTGAGTTCTTCTCGACGTTCGAATAGCTCACGACTGTTCATGTCGATTCCTTTCCGCTAAAATTACTAGAACCCTACCTATCCCATAGAGAGTGGGACATGTCAATAGCTTTTTTTAGATAAAAATATTTCTATGCCCAGACAAGCCTTCATGAGCTTTTTTTTCAGCTTGAACTCAGGCGTCTCAACGCCCTTGGCGTCTTCAATAATTGTTTCCCAATCACCGTTGGCATTTTCTTTCTCATAGCGGAAGTCAGCAATATAGGCGCATATCTTCTGATCGTTTACCAGTAGGTTGAACCTGACCTGTAGTTCAAGATTGCGCACCCTACCCGCACGCTCAAGGCTCTTTATATATAAATATCGTTCTGATTCCCACTTGGAGTCGAACTTAATTCCTTGCACAGTTACTTTCTTGTTTCCGTACTTGGGTCTTGACCCACGCCGCTTGGGATTATATACAGTAGGAAAAGTCATTTATGGGAAGGAAACTCCATGCCAAACCCCGGAAAATATAAATCCGTAGGTGTTTCGATTGAAGCGTATGATAAGCTAGTCTTTGTTGCAGAGCACGAAGATCGTGCTATCGGGCGACAGCTTGCACGCATGATTGATGAAACATACGAGGATATTCAAGTCCGTGTCAACGCCAAGCCTAATTACCGCCCTCCTGTTGGAATAGGCGGCTTGGCGTCAGTCATCGAAGATTAAAGAAGTTCAGCGTTACCTAAACCGCCCAGTAGTGTTGCTGCCACTGCTGGGTTTTCGCGTGCGCGTCTTCTAAGCTCACTCTGCACGTTTCTTTGCAACATTTGAATTGGACCCATAGGTTCTGCGGGTGCAGAAGGCATTGATACTTCAGGAACATCAATACTTGGAATTCCGAGAGAAGGTCGAACATTTGTTCGGCTTTGACCGGGCTTCTCATATGATCCAAGTCCCGCAGCGCGAGGTGCAGCATTTTTAAATGCTCTGCTGCTTTGACTTGCTGCTGATGCAATCGGTTTAATTATTCTTCCTGCTTTTGATGCTGCGGCTCCAACATCTAATCCTTCTTCCACCAATGATTTGTTTAAGATATTTATCATGGCTTGTGATTGACCTTCAGGACTATTCCCTGCGACACGGCGAAATTGCAGGTATTGCTCGGCGGTTCCTTTTGTACCCAACACGTTTGCAAACAGTTTTATTTTACCGATTGAACCAAGTGTGTTTATCGGATGTTTAAACATGTTCGCCCAAAGTGATCCCGCTGCAATTGAGCCTTCTTTTCCGACATCGCCAAGATCAACTAAATCGTCAGCAAATCCATACAAAGCATCAGAAGATTTATCTCCCAATATCTGCCTTAATGTGCCACGCTTATAACCCGACAAAGTGTCTTTCAGTGAGCTTGCCGCTTGTGGGCTTGAGAACACTTGATCATCCACAACAGAAAGAATGTCTTGTAATACAACGCTCTTCATGTTTTCTTTCATTTGCGGATTTCCATCGAAAAATTTCATTATTTTTATGACTTCATCTTGAGTAAGTTTAGGACTTGTTAGAGCCTTAACAACAGAGTCATAGTTTTCGTAAGTCCCAGCGTTAATATCTTTAATTACGGTAGTTTTTAAAGCGTCATTAAGCTCGTTTTGTTTAGCTAACATATTCTCCATAGACTTCACTATGCTTGATTCACCACCCACTGCATCAGTCGCGTTTTGGACATCTTCAATAGAAATTCCTTTGCGAGTGTGAGCGCCACTTATGTCTTTAGCAACTCTTTGAACTTGGCCCCATTCGTCACCAAACAAAACACGACCTGTATCACCTAGCTTTTTGACATGGTTGTAAAACTTACGACCATCAAATTTAGTTGGGTCTACATCGTTTCTTCCTGCGAAGTCCAAGCCATCTTCCAAGTATCTGCGAGCAAACATATCATTTAAGACATTGGGATTATCAGAGGCATCCAGCACAGACTGAAGACGCGCTGGAGAATTAGCCTTGATTACCTTGTCGTAAAACTTATCTGCAATTTCTCTTGCGCCATATCCCTCAAAGTCTTGGAGATTATCAACTGATCTAATAATGCTTAAATCAGCAAGCTTGTCATATTTCTGCCTGAACTCACGATAGTTCTTCATGGCAAAATTTCTTTGAGCCGCTGCCTCTTTAAGAAGAATTTTTTCTTCAGGAAGAAGACCAGTTGTATTTATCCTAATGTCATCTATGATAGTGTCTCCATCCATCATAGTATCAATTTGTTTTCGCACTTTATCTAAAATGTTACGCCCCTTAGTGGTAACATTGCCTCCAAAATAAAGACTGTCATTTATTTGCTTTCGCAAAATAGCCATTTCATTAAATGTTGCACCACGGCTGGTTGTTCCACGCAAAAAGATTTCTGCGCCTTCAACAGCAGGATCAGCTAAGTTGCGCATTTCATTCATGTAATCTGTAAGTTGGTTTTTTATTGGAGTTACGTTAAATATATCTAGCTGACCTCCTTGCTTCATAACTTGTTTGCCGCTCGCACCCGTTACAGTCGATTGAATTTGATTAAGCATGTCATCTATAGCGCGGAAGTTAGAAACAGCATTCTCATTCCCAGCTTGAAATGCTTTTGTTATGCTGCCTAAAGCCTGTGTGTTTAATGGAATAGACTTGTCATAAGAAGAAGACATTAAATCCATTGCATCGTCTACGGCGTTAAAAATACCTTTTTGCGCATCGTTTCTGGCTTTTCTGAGCTTTGCAAATTTAGAAGGAGCATACCAAACAACATCTTCACCTATTTCACTTGCAGCGTCACCTTTAATACCATCAAGAAACTTTGCTTTGTCGATCAACGCTTGGTTCGTATTGTTGTCAATACGTCCCATTACCTTACCTGCGTTTTCAGTAAACTTTTGACCATAAGCAAAGGGTTTTGGAGCGCCCATTGCCTCAAGAGATGGAAGGTAATTACGGCCTACAAGGCTTTCCATTCTGGCTAAACGCTCATCAGCTAATTCTTCTGCTGGGCTTCGCCCACCAACGCGACCTGCTAAGTTCTTTCCAGCGCCTAGTATGCCTCTTCCAGCACCGATAATCGCTGCGCCTAATACTTCACCGCCAGCGCCTATAACGCCTTCTATGGCTACGTCACGAGCTACTTCGCCGAAGTCTTGCGTCTGCACGCCGTAGAACGACTCAAGAGCTTCTTCCAGTGCCTGACCAACCATTGCGCCAGCACCAGCACCAGCTACAGCACCAAGGCCGAATGATGGCCCACCACCGATTATAGCGCCTGCTATAGAACCAACAGTTTCTGGAACAATTCCCGCAAAGTCAGCGAAGTCTCTTGCGCTAAAACCCTCATCTTCGATGACAAGGTTTTTGCCGATAGGCTCCATGCCGCGAGCTTCCTGACCAGATTGCGTTAAAGCAAGCTGACCGGATGGATCACGCACATAGCCGTCTTCTCCCACCAGCCTTGATAAGATGGCCTCACGATCACCTTCTGTCTCACCAAAAGACATAAGAGAGCGAAGCTTGCCATCAGCACCTTTAGAGTAATCAAACATCTCGCGGTCACGCCCTTGGCGCTCATCAACCAGTTCGTTAAGAGTTTTGCCCTTACCTAATGTTGTAAATGAAAGAGAACCTATTAAATCCACAACATCTTCGTTTGCTGCATCGCTTTGTATAGCCCTAAACGCATCCAGCTTTTGTCTGTCGGTTAAAGCTCCAGACTTTATGCCTCTGAACAAAGTTAGCTTAGTGCGGTCATCCATTATGCATTTGCTCCAGAAACTTGCTTTGTATTCTTCTTGAACTCTACGCTTGATAAGTAACCTTCAAGTTCATTTTGCTCTTCTTCTCCTAAAGGACCATCTGACAATCTTGAAGCAATATCTCTTCCAGAATATCTATCCAGTGTACTTAAAGCACCTAAAATCTTCTCTTCTTTTTTAATAATGATGTCATTAAAGAGTTGGTTTAATTTGTATGTGATTTCATCAGCCGTACTACCAGCCTTCAAATCACCTACGATTTGAGCAACCCTTGCGCGGTCTGCATCTGAAATTGTCTTACCCGCCTCACCTAAAATCTCTGGTGCGTTTTGTGCTTGAAGTTTATCTAAGATAAACTCAAGTTGTTGAGTTGGAGTTATGCCTTCTCTCATATTAAAGCCCAGAGTTGAGGCCAATGAGTCTAGCTTATCGACGCCAAATCTAAAAATGTTTACGCCTTCAGCTAATCCCATTCCAGTAATGAATTGCTGTTTAGCCTTGTTAATGTCTCTAGCTGCACGCGACAGGCCCTGATAAGCATCTGTGCCTGTTCCCACAAGAAGGTTTTCCTTACCCGATTGAGGCAATGCTCGCCATGTTTCGATAGTAAACAAGTCGCCAGCACCTTCTCCAAAAAGTTCAATTTTTCTAGGAGCCTTTGTGTCGTAATATTCTTTAGCTTCTGGAGCCTTCATAGCATCATCGACAATTTTACCCCACATTGATCCGGGCAATATATCAAACTGTTCTCTAAACTTAGGGTCCATTTGCAATGCGTTAAGCTCAGACCTATTTAATGATTCCAGCTTACCTTTGCCTTCACCTACTGAAGTAGCCAAAAAATCTACTACATTGTTTGATTTTGGAACTATGAAATAGTCTGAACGCTCTTTAGCTTTTTCTTTAGCGGCTCTTGCAATTGCTTGATCAGAGTTCCGCGCCTCAAGAGCATACTTGCCAGCCGCTCTGCTTTCTAAATCAACTTTCTCACGCGCTTTAATTAACTCAGGCATCGCCTTTTCTGAGGCTTGGCCTAAAGTTGTCATCATGCCGCTGAAGCCTTTGCCGCCCATTTGGTTCTGCATCATAGTTGCGCCAGCCGCCATAAGAGCCGCACCAGCATTTACTTTTCCCGGTGCTTTTATTCCTGTGGCTTTAAAAAACTCATCTTTGTATTCTTCTATGTCACGAACTTTATTTGTTTCAGGACCTTTGCCGCGAACACCGCTAATGAAATCTTCCATAGATGCAGCGAACAATTGTTCGGCTGTGTCTTTTTTAGCTGCGGTTGAGTCAGCGATACTCATAGAGCTTAAACCACCTTGGCTATCTACAAGCTGTTGTTCTTTTAGCCTAAATGCCTCTGCTTCCTCTGCGCGTTGTTTTTCTAGGAAATCCGCTCTTTCTGTAAGCCCTTCGGCGAATTGACCCCGACCACCAACGGTTCCCAGCGCGTCTATTTCCGCCTGCAAGTCCCTTGCATCTGAAAAACTTTTAGTCGTACCTTCACCTATAAATTTTTCACCCGGAGCCAAGTCCTCAGGCACAAAATCTGGCATACCCATAGAATCTTCCTGATCACCAAAAATGTCCACAAGGTCAACACCGGGAGGGATTTCAGACTCTGGTATTCTTCCAGACTGAACACCTTCAACAAAAGGTGTTGGAGAATCCATATATTCAGAAAGTCCACCAGTCATTCTCTTAATTAACGATAATGGCAAGGTCATCATGTCTAAGGGTCCAGAAACCCCTATCCCGCCTAATCCTTGCGAAATCTGTTGACCTCTAGTTAAAGGAATATTGCGTCTTTGAAGTTGTTTATTGTAAGCGTCTGTTAAAGAATCAGCCATGTTTGCCTCTTAACCTGTCATCATTTGGTTAACGCCCTGCATGTTGGTATACATTCCAACTCCTTGCATAAACGGGTCTGGGGTTGTTTGTGGTGTATTCGTAAACTCACCATACATTGAAGCAGATGGAGAGCCTGTCAAGAATGTTTGCCCATAACTGTATGGAGCTAACGCTTGCTGCGTTTGATTAAGAACATTCTTTCTGCTCATGTCTTCAAGCTGTTGAGCATATGAACGCTGCTTGCCACCCATTTCGTACATGAAGCCCATATCCGCAGGCTGCATACCCGCATAGACCCTGCCAATATCAGCAGCACCACCAGCTAATTGACCGTATGCCTGACCAATATCAGCCTGCATACCGCCCATTTGACCATAGGATTGACCAAGGCCACCTGTAAGACGTCCTGCTTCTAAGTCACGTTTCTTCATATCTTCAGCAGCACGAGCTTGCGCTTCTGCGCTAGATAGCCCCATACTACGATACATATCAGCCGCTTTTAGCATACGATCTTCGCCAGACTCAAATGCCTTTGATTCCGCACCTAATTGCGTTGTGCCAAGGCGTCCAAGCTCTTGACCTGCACCTAATTGTCTTTTCATAGCGTCTTCGTAGGCTTTCTGACCCATCTGGCCTTCAGTAGTTGCCGCCGCTAGGCCGCGTCTCGCTGCGTCTGAAAAAGCCGATGATTCTAAGTTTGCGCCCGTTGCACTCAACTGACCTGTAACACCAGACGCTTGCAGCGCACGTTTGCGCCCTGCTTCATCTGTTGCCATAGCGTTAGCCATCGACTTGTCATACCCTTGAGACAATAATCCAGCTATGGTTTTCTGCTTTTGCTCTGAAATGGCTCTTTCTGTTTCTGCGGCCTGAACGCCTGAACGAGAGCCGCCGAATGCTCCTGCACCAATTGCTTTAGCGGCACCAGCCTGACGCATCTTTGATCCTTCACGATCAATGCGTGTCATTGCAGCGTCAATTACTTGTTCTTTGTAAGGGTCCATAAACTCTTGAGCCGAACTAGGATCGAACTTACCAAGTCCCTGTTCTGCTAGTTCAAACGCACGGCCTGTTCTACGATCAAATGCCGTCTCTGCGCCAAACTTACCACCAGAGTCTATACTCTCTGGAGTAAACTGACCCAATCCACCTTTTACAGTTGTTTGAGCATCACTAAGTAACGAGTCAGAACGAGTTTTGGCATCAAAGGTATCTGTACCTTTTCCTATATCCTCACGAACACCTGACAACGCAGTGTCGTAAATTCCTTTTGCGCCAGTAGTTCCACGGCCAGCATCAAGGTAAGTTTTTGCGTCTGGAAAGTAATCCGCAAGACCTTTATCTATACTTGTTTTGCCAGCGTCCAACGCACTAGCCGCATCAGGAAGATATTTAGGTGTGTTGGTTTCGTCCAAGAAATATGGATCATAACGACCCATAAAATCGTCACGGCCTTTGTCTGTCCCAAATGTTGCAGCCACTGTATTCTGAAGATCAGCAGCGCCGGGAGTACGGCTGGCTTCAATGACATTGCCTTCTGCGTCGAGTCGTTGCTCTCCAGCTTGAACATAATCTGGAATATTAAAGATGGATGGATCATCCATCGTGCCGCCCATAAGCTGACCGATTACAGGATCACCTGATTCTAAAACTCGCGTTTCACCTGTTTGTGGATCAGTATATTCATCGCCTTCTTTAAGAGGTTCACCAAAGTATTTACCAAGAAGGGCCTGATCAATATCTTCAATGTACTGTGGTTTTTGCTGAATAACACTTTGTCTTGTATCATATTGGCTGGCAGTAGACATTACGCTTTCCTCTCCAGATTATCCATCATGCTATACATTTCCTGTATGCCCTGATTTAAATCCCCGTTTCCTGCGCCCTCAACAGCGCCTCTTGTCATTACAAATTCTCCTGCTGTTAGCATAGCAGGAACATCATCTTCTGTGCCAGAGCCTTCGCTTGGCATAATGCCACCATCCCTACGCGGGTAATATGCTGGGCCACCTTTATTTAATTCAATTAAACTAGAATTTGGAGATGAGTTTTGCGCCAAATACTCTTCAATTTGTTGTGCCGTTCCTGATGGTCGCTGTGTATTAGCAAGAATTAGGCGGCTAGGGTTACTTCTTTTTTCTGCATAGCTTTCATTAAATCTACGCGTTGCTGCCTCTTCGTCTGATTCCGTATCATCAGGCGGGAACAACAGGTCTAAAACTTTAGAACCAAGACCAAATGCCAAAGACTCACCAATCGGTGTATTTAAAGCATTAGCAAAAAAACCACCTTCGCTTGGATCAGTACCAAACATTTCGCCTATGCCCATGAGATTCTTACCTCGCGCCACCTGATTAGAACCAGTCGTACCAGATGACTTTAAAGCGGTTTCTAAAGCATCTGTGGGACCAGAACCAGAAGCCAGCCTTCCAGCACTTTCTGTGTCCATTCCAAAAAACGCGCCAAGACCAGAATCACCACGGCTTAGATAATTTGCGCTACCACCAGCCATGCCGCCAATCAAAAGATCACGAAGGCCAACGTCTTTACCTTGTATTTTTCGTAAGGCCGCGTTGCCAACAGCGCCTTGAACAATGGGATTTGAAGCAGCTTTCCCTAAGAATGAAAGGACTTTATCGAAGAAGAACTCAGGTTGCCCTGTCGTTGGGTTCATACTGTTTTGACCAGAACCAACTGTATATCGCAAAGGATCAGCGCCAACATCCTCAAATGCCATGCCCAAACCACGAGTAACTTGAGGGTTACTTTGCAATACTTCTTGCGGCACAACCATCTCGCCCGGAGCGACGTGTGCCATCATTGTATCACCGTTTCTACCGTATTGTGACATGCCTTGCATATTAAACCTCGTGACCACTTAATTTAAGTTACCAAATATTCCTTTAAAATACTAGAGCGTAGAACCAGAAATCTGATCGGGGGCTGTAACCCGAATATTTGTGCTTCTTGACTCTGATCCAGTCCAGCTTTCACCGCAATCTGGGCAGTTGCCGTCTGGGTATGACGCAATCTCTTCAGGCGTATCTACCTCATTTTCACAGTTTACGCAAGAAACAGTCTCTGTGCT
>ENA-ORXF01000408-ORXF01000408.1-marine-metagenome-genome-assembly--contig:-NODE-408-length-31945-cov-10.533921_pt1 | contig 31945 bp, 44 predicted proteins | sample MGYA00237864_ERZ511476 | MGnify/ENA primary metagenome ERZ511476 (study PRJEB26306, sample SAMN06343908) | marine metagenome | isolation source: coastal waters | place: Atlantic Ocean: West Antarctic...
AACTTTACCAACAGCACCTGTCGTTGCCTGATTAATTTCTTCATCAGCAGTAAATGTTCCTGATACAGAAGAAAATAGAGCAGCAAATAACTGTCTTCTTGTGTTAGCACTTGCAACTGTTGTAGTTCCAAAGTTTGTAGGATTTCTTATAAGACCAATTCTTCTAAAGTCATTGGTAACACCAATATCAGATGTACCTTCAATACCAGTTAATGATTTATTCATCATTACATAAAATCCACCTAATTCTTTATTAGCATCATCACCGTGACCACCTTTTGGTGGAATGATTACATTTAAATTGCATCCTGATCCTGCACCACCAGCGTTTGTAGCAGCGATAATATCAGCACTACGAATATATGCAAAAGTATAATTTGTTCCTGCAGTTGTAATTGTGACAGCCGTAATTGCACCAGAAGCAACTGTTACCGAAGCAACACCACTTGATCCATCACCACGAATTGGGATAGCAGAAATTGTTCCTGAAGAACCACCACCTGAGACTGTATAACTTGATCCACCAGCAACAACTAGAACTGTGTCCAATGCACCATTAACGGCAGCCGCTGATACAGTAGAGTCTGTTGATACATGAATGAAATCTGTTGACATAAAGTTAAGAGTTTCAGCAGATGTTAAAGAATACATATACTTCCATTTGTAGTTATCAGATGTTGTGAAAATTGAGTTTGAAGTTGAAGTTGGTTCAACAGTTGAAGCAGTTGCGCCATCATTGTCGATAACTTTGTAAACAGCAAAAGCACCATTCATTACAACGAAAGATGAGTCAAAAAGATTTGTAGCACCACTTGCGGATGCATTTGAAGAACTTATATTATGTTCGTACATATCATAAGTTGTTCCTGTTGTCCAGTTTCTTCTTGGTATAGCATGAGATACATCTGTTGAAGCAATAATTTTTGCCCCTAACATATCATCATAATTATAAAATTCTGAAGTTACATCATCATTAGGAGTAGGAGGTGAAGCATCCGTTCCTTCTGCAATTGTATTGCCTTGTGCGTCAACGTCAGAAGCCCAAGAGTGTGATCTTCCTATGAATAGGTAATATGTTGTAGCAGCTGCTTCTGAAAAAGATTCTACAAACTGCTCAGCATTGTTTATTCTAAATTTGTTAGTTATTATAGCTGCCATTGTTTTTTCCTATTAATATTAATGATTTCTTTCTATTATTTATAAGAGTTTTCTTACTATGTTTTAGTTACTTCGGTAGGAAATGCAAAATTTGTCTTATGATTAGTATTTGATGTAGTACCGTTAAAATCAGACAATCTAATAGTTTCTCCATCAACCGATGTGTTTAATGTACCTGAAAATCTTAAATTTGCCCAATCTGACATGGTTGTACTCCAAGAGTCACCATGATCTATTTGCAATACACCTGAGTTGCCATCTGTTGCACCTTCTAGTAATATTTCTCCACCCCCAGCACCACCTTCTAGTGTAAATGCATTATTAGCTGCATATGTTGATAAAGCAAATTTATCTAAAGTTTTTAATCTTAATCCTCCGTATGCATAACCATTTCTAACACTTGTTCCTCTAACTGAATAACTATTCAAATCATAAAAACTATTTCTATTTCTTTGTTCTAATTCTATTGTAGTTTCAGGCGAAAGGTTTAAATCTTTTTGACCAGCAGCGTAATGTGAACTTGTAAATGCGGTACTAACACTAACAGAATATCCTGCATTTGCAGCTTCTCTTGTTCGTAAAGTTTTTCCATCTAATTGAATAGCATTACTCATAAATTTAAATCCAACACCCGTTCTTCTACCAAAGATAGTAGAGAATAATGTATTTAATCTCATGTAGATAGGACTATCAGAAGTACCAGAGAATAATCCTTGAGATAATGTAGCACCAACTGGTTGTCTAACACCACCTGCTAATCTAGTTTGAATATTTACTTCTCCAGTAACATAAAACCCACTTGGGTGAACTGCTCTTTTAAGTGCATCTCTCCATTTATTGATTGATTCGGAAACTCTAATTACATAAGAATAATCTTGATAGTATAAACTATCTTGAATTTTTTTAGAACCTTCAGAAATATGTCCATCTTGATTTATAAATTTTCCAGCAGTTGTAATAAATGTATCTATCGTTGATGTACCTGTTAATGGATCTGTTTTTGCTACAATAGCAGTTTTATTTCCAGATGTTGTTATTGTATCTCCAACCACTAATTCACTTGTTGACGCTGTATATTTTAAAAGAGGTGCTGTAAAGTCAACTACTGTGCCTGTTGAACCACTTACGTTTGATGTAAATGTTTCGTTTGCAGATATTGCTCCTGAAACTGTTTTAAGAACAGCGTAATTTGGAAATGCTAAAGTTGGTGCTGACGTATAATCAATACCATGTTCAATAATATTTAATGATGTTGCTCTACCAATGTCTTCTCCAAAAGGTGTTACAGTTCCGCCAGTTACATTCAAAACAGCAAGAGTAGATTCATTTAATATTCTTCCACCATCTTCAAATTCAATACGACTAAAGTCAGATGTCTCAGATGATGTACTTTTTTCTAATCCAATAAATCTTGTTCCATCAATTGTTGCTGTAGGTAAAGATGTGTAACCAGAACCACTTGCAATCATTCTTACATCTGTTATATCACCAGTACCTGTTGCATTTTGTTGAACTATTTTATCACCATCATACCCGTCTGCTAATGTTGTGCCATTTTCTAATACAATATGGTCATCAGCCTCCATGTTATAAGGTCTGTCTGGTTCGCTTTCTTGATTTACAATATATATTCTATCAGCTGCATTATCTAAATATTCTTCATTTAATATAGCACCACTTTCATTTTCTAATGCAAGTTTTACTGTAAGGTCCTGCATTTGAGTAGATGTATCTAAAAATTTACCACCATTACCATTATCAACAGCATCCTCAAATAATAAATCACCTGATCCACCACCTGTAATTGTTCCTGATTCTAATTCAACGTGAATATCTAAACTTCCTACTTCTGGTGCAAAACCACCATTCACAACTGAAACTTTTGCTTGAGCAGTACCTGAACTAAATGTTAAAGTATCATTTTCTAAAAAATTTTGACCAGCAGCATCAACAATAACTTCTGATACGCCTGCACCAGATATATCTAATACTTGAACTCTAGCTCCAGCACCTTCACCGCCAGTTAAAACTGCTTCATCACCAACTGTTAATGTACTTCCATTATTTGAAATTATAGCAGTTGCTAAAGCTCGTGATACAGTTACACGAATTGTTATATCAGAATCTTCATTACTTATTCCTGTAACTTCGGCACCAGCTACAAAAGTACCTGTTGTAGTTTGTGTATTAAGTATGATTTCAATAATTTGTGTACTACCTTCTTGAAATTTAAGTACTGATTCTACAATAGCAGTTGCTTCATTCACATCAGCGTCAGCAGGATCATTTACTTGTGTAATTGTTTGTCCTGTTAATAAAATAGGGTCACCAACTTGTTGTAATGTTGTTTGAGTGCAACGAATAAAAGTTTGAGTGTTCCAAGACCCGTCTGATACTCTTAACATATCATCTGTTGGAGTATATACTTCGGAAGTTTGATCAAATAATATTCTAAAGAAAGTCTTGTGTGCTTTTGAAGTACCTTTTGCTCTATATAAAGATTTAATGTTTTTAATTAGTTTTCTATTACTTACACCGTCATCTATATCGGTAGGAATTGTTTGAAGAAACTCCTCTTTCATTTGAGATAAGAAATCACTTATCGTATGGTCAGGATCAGAATAATTTAAAAGTTGTTGAATGTTCTCTACTGGATTAGCACGATATTTAGAAACTTTAGCAGTTGCACCTGAAGTAGAACCAGTAACAGTTTCTCCTGTTATCCATCCATTGTTCGCTGAAACAAATAGTCTTGAATTTCCTTTTATGTCTTCAGCTAAAACAGTTGAAGTAGCACCAGATGTTGATCCTGTAATGATTTCGCCTTTTGTAAACGAACCACCAAAAGTATTTTGTTCGTCAACAATTCTATCACCTTTATCTAAACCATTTTTTGTAGATTGATCAAGTAATATAAAACTATCACTAACACCTACTGTTTCTAAAAGTATTTGATCTATATCTGTGAATGTATCTAAATTTAATTCAGCAGATTCCATGAACAGGAAGTAAGATGTAAGAAATTCTGTAAATTTAGGGTGATTTTCTAAAACAAAATCAGGAACTTGTTGTTTAACAAGCGTGGATAGTTTTTTTTTATTTAATTTTTTAATATCCATATCTAGCCTTAATAACTGCTAGTAGTTGTGTAAGATGTTCCTGCTTGTGAACTACCACTTTCTATCGTATCTACCGAACCAGTGATTGTTGAGTTAGCGACATCAATTGATAAGACCTGATTTCTTACAGGTACGATATCATTTGAATCTGGTTGTACAGTTACTCTTATTTGAGTACTAGCTGCACCATCAACATTTGATATACTTGTAATTGTAGCAGAAGTTAAAATAATTTCTCCAGTTGTATAATTAATAGTGCCATAAGTAGAATCTGTATAAATTCTTGTAGTACCATTTAAATAATAAACTCTTATGACACCTGCACCATTATCATCTAAGAAATGTTCGTTAGTTGAATCATCATTGATAATTTTAAATCCTGTTGAAGTTACAATACCGCCCGCAGTTGAATTATGTCCAGAGTGTGGATTGAAAAATGCATTGTTAAATGATAAAACATATTTTAATCCTGAGTTTAAAGTTGCTGTAATATATTTGTACATTTTAACTTTTGTAATATTAGATAATATAGATGTATCAGCGCCATCAATAGTTTCTAGTACTTTTGAATATCTAAACATACCTGTAAAATTTTCTAATGTGTCTGTATTGTAAAATGAAACAGCATCCAATACATTTGCTTGAAGTGTTGATACGTCTTTAGTAGTTAAACTAGAGTCGTATTTGAAAGTTGTAGTTAGAGTTATGAAAGTAGTTTCAGGATCAATAATCACAGGTGTTATTGAAGCAACAGCATAAGATTTAAGAGATGCTACTAAACTTGCTTTGGTTACTTCTGTTAAATTAGAACCTGATCTTGCCTTAATTGAAATATAAACTTTTCCGTAGTCAGGAGTGGCAGCATCTTCACCACCATAAACTTGTACAGACTGAGCATTTGCATATAAGCCTTTAATAAGAACTTTATAATCCTCTGTCGTAACTGCTCTGTCTTGTGCTGTGTAATCTCTCGGTGCATTGTACTTAATTGATTTAATTGTTTCAGGTCCTGAACCATTAGATGCATTATCAATTGCTGTAATAGTTACATCTGAAAATCCACCAATTGTTCCTGATAATGTAAATGAACTAGCACCATTTGGCTCATCTCGGTTGCAAGTTATATAATCTAGTATGATAATATTACCATCAGCAACTGCTTGTCCTAAAACACCATCACCAAAATAAACTTCATATCTTCCATTTTCAACTTCTTGTAAAAAATAAACTTTAGATGTAGATTCTAATCCTGTAATACCAGTTGCTAAAGAATATGTGTTAGTTATAGAATCTGAAGCAGAATTTTGAACTTTAACAGTAAGCGTTGATGTGTCAACATTATCATTTGGTATGATAAATCTTTGATCAGTATCAGTTGTGTTGGTTGTGTACTTGAAATTTAAATATGTGCCTTCGAAAATAGATAAGTTAGGAAATAAATAAACACCATCTAATGGTGAAATACTTACATCAGCATTTGCAACAAAAGAATAACTTGTTCCGTCAACCGCAGTTGTAAATTTTGTTCCTCTTGACATTGTAACAGATGTACCACTTGCATTATTAATATTTACATTAATTACTGCTTTTGAAGATACAGAACTTTTTGGAGTGTAGCCAACTTGTTTTGCTAATGATACTACACTTGATCTTTGATCAGCACTGTCAAGATACATTTCATTTGCTAACATATTAGCATTGTATCCAAGATAGTGTGTGTTGTAAGCAAGAACATCTAATAGAATGTTCATTCCAGAACCTTCAAAATTATAATCAGTAAACTCATCTTGTTGTGACAAGAAAGTTTTTAAATTATTTTTGATTCCATCAAAGTCTAATTGTGATATTTCTAATTTAGTTGCCATATTATCTTAATCTCTCTAAAAATGATTCTACACTTACTGGTTCAGGATGATTGATTACATAAAAAGATATTGAAATAGAATATCCATTTCTATTTAAATCAGGTAAATTTGTTACCTTTACTAATCTACATCTTGGCTCAAAATTCTTAATTAATAATTCTATTTGTTTCTCAATGTAGTGAGTCATTTGAGGAGTTATGTTTTCAAATAACATACCTCTTAAATTTGACCCAATTTGAGGGTGAAAAGGTTTTTCGTAATGGTTTAAGTTAATTAAATTTCGTACACTTCTTTTTACTGACTCTACATCTAACATCTTTTGAATGTCTTTAGTAGCATCGTTTTGCTGGAAGTCTAAATTCAAGTCCTTAAAGATTCTTGAACTTCTTTTACTTTGATTTGTTAGTTTGCCAGCGTCATAACTTGCCATTTAATCTCTCCTACTATTATTTATACCGATTTTTAGCCACCTGCAAAAACAGTTGAACTACCAGATGTCATAGCACCTAAATCTGTACTATCACCAATACGAGCCATTGCTAAACCAACAGCAAACACAGTTGCACTACCTACATTGACATTAGCAACGTGTGCTGGACAAGCGGGCGCCGGTGGGTTCGTATGAGAAACGGTTGGATCTGTTATTCTAGCAATAAGGATTGAATTTGCAAAGACGGTTGATTGTCCTGGTGTATTCAAAGTAGTAGTTGTGGCACAAACGTGTCCTGTAGTTAAACTATCCCCTTTTCTACTTACTGCTGGCATTTCTTTTCCGTTTCCTTAGGTAATATGTTTTACCTTTAATTTTACAAGTCTTATAAGTTTTCTTTTTAGGTTTTTCTTCTTCATATCCTCGTAAAACCCAATCAAATATTTTTTTAAGATATTTCATTGTAAGAACCTCCTATAAATTATTTTTTATTTTTCTTTTTCTTTAATGGCGGCTTAGTTGCTTTAAATTCATTGTAAGCACCTTTTGTATTCACCATACCTTCTGGTGTAGGTACTTTACCTTCATTAATTAATCTTTGTCGATTGATTAAATGTTTTGCTTGAACTTCTTCCTTGTTTCCACCATGATAAGCAACAGCGTGTCCTTCTTCTTGTAAAACATCACCAACATTTTTGCCGTCTAGTGTTCTAAAGTTACCAAGAATACGACCAAACTTGCCTTTCATGTTCTCTCCACCTTTTGTTACCTGTGATAACAAAATAGCTTCGCCTCCCAGTAAAGAATTCAATCTATCTTTAGCTGCTATACCAAATACCTTTTCTACTTTATCAGATGTTCTGGATTCTGGAGTGTCAATACCATTAAGTCTAACTCTTTCGTCTCTAAGCCAAATACCGAAACCTAAATCTAAGTCAACATCAACGGTATCACCGTCAATAATTTTTACAATTTTGCATTTATACTCGTACATAATTTTTTCCTTTAAATAACTAATAATTTTATACTAACTATTTATAAGTGCTTGACTAAAACTTATAAAAATGATATAATTGACTTATGACTTTTAATGGAGACGGAGAAAGTCATGGCGCACGGCCTGATTTCTAGGATCAGGCCGCAAAGAGCCTGAATGTTCTCATTTTGTTCTTTATACTGTTGTATTTTTACAACATTTTTATATTTACTCCATTTTAATCCATTATTCTCTTGCAATTCATTGGTCTTTAGTGTATTATAGCTGTATATTATGAAAAAAACAAATAATAATAATAATTCTGTTAAGTGCGACACTTTGTACTATATACAAACGTCAAAAACTATGATAGAATATACTTATATTATGAAAAACAAAACAAAGGAGACTACATTATGGGAAAAGTAAAACAATGGGCTGAAGACGTTGCCGAAAAAGAAGTTGAATTGATTTTATCTAAAGTAAAAAACAATGAAATCACTAAATCAGACGCAAAAGTTAAGATTTTAAATACTGCCAACAAAAGTATGTTAGGAATCAATTCAGAAAATGTTGATGAAGTTATGGAAGATGTATTAAATCGTAAAGTTGCAGTTAAAGAAAAGGCAGATGAAGGTAACTTCGCTGAAGGTAGATAATGAATAAATTTATATCAAATTTTTTTGCTGTTCTATCTATATTATTACTTATTCTTGCTACTGGTGCTATTGAAGCAGATAATTTTATGATTGGATTTGCAATTTTTATCACGGCTCTTGCTACAATGTTTATCACTATGTCAACTCAAGGAGATTCGTATGACGAAAGTTAAAAAGAAAAAAAGTAAAGTTAAATTGCAATTGCATGGATACTATATGGACGGCAAACAGGCATGGAATATCTATAAAACACCATCAGGCATGACCGTAATGAAGAAGGCGAATGAGAAAAGAAACTAAAATAATTAAAAACGTTAAACCAACATTAGGTTTAAAAAAAACACAAGAGTATAAGAAAAAACTAAAACTAAAAAGAAAAGGAAGATAATGGGAGTTGATACAGATATAATGATTGACAAAAACGATCTAGGCAAAAATCTATACAGAAAGAAAACATACTATACTTTAGTTGTAGAACAAGAGTGTCTTGCTAGTAATGAAGTAGAAGCAAGTGAAAAACTTGTTACTTGTGGAATAGATCATTCAAAAGTTAATAAGGAAATTACAGAAACTAAAGATGGTGTTGAGACCTATATGGTCAGTGCCGATTTTAATGAAATGGATTCTGTTGAGTATATGGGTAAAGTTGTATATGCAGATGATGAGTTTGCCAAAGAGAATGGCGATGTTGAAATAGATCTTGATGCTAAAGAAACCTTTGCGTCACCATACACAGAAGGAGAGGGTATATAATGTCAAGAGGAGATACAAGTTTAGCCGCAGCGATATTAACACAAGCAGTTGAAGACGCTAAGTACACAGGACTTAATAAGAAATATCTTAAACATAAAATTCAAGCAATGAATTGGGTTATCAATAATGATCCTATGTTTAATTTTTATTGTAAGTTAGTAAATTTAGAACCTAGTTATATTATAAACAAAACTAAACTATATTCGAAAATTACACATAAACAAAAGGTCTTATTAAAACCAATTGTTGATGACCTATTAAAAAGTAAAAGCTATAATGATCATAAATCAAAACCACAAGCTAGAATGGAAATGTATGTATAAAGATGAAGATGATATTGCTTTAGATGAGGCCTTTAATGATTTGTTTAGATACACACTTATTATGGGTGTTAAGTTTAATTGGCAAATAATTGCATCCACTTTAGTAACAATCGGATTAAGATTATATAAAACATTATTAGATGAAGAAGATTATAAAAAAATGACAAAGGTTATACAAAAAAGTTTTAAAGAGGTTCATCCATTTGAACCATTTGAAGATGTAGAACCACCTAAAGAAAAAACATTACACTAATGGATATTATAGTTCCCTATAAAATAAAGCACACTAACAGAAAGAAAAAAATGAAAAACCCATACGACACACAAGTAGGTGGTAATCACTATAAAGATATGGCGATACAACCATCTGAATTTATAAACAAGAATAAGATACTATTTGCCGAAGGCAATGCAATTAAGTATATTTGCAGACATAGTAGTAAAGGTGAGAAACAAGACCTAGAGAAAGCTAAACATTATATTGATATGATTATTAAAAGAGATTATGCTAAATAGAATTATGATAGCATTGTTCGTACTACTTGTAGGTTGTAGTAGTATAAACATGAAACTAGAAACACACCCTACTAATAACTCTAATTCTTTTGAAAATTTAAATAAGTTTTGGAAAGCATTAAAACCATTAAGATTAGCAAACGGGCTCGCTGGTGTAAATTAGAACGACTACTTCTTTATTAACTACGTTATACTTTGTTATTGCTTTATATATTCTCTCGCTAGCTTAGCGAGGTTTCTGAAGGACGCACAGACATACTTATAATAGTACCGATCCCCACTTGCTGAGTTTATATACAGTAATAGGGTTCGGTAACTAATCTTTTCTTTTATATACTATAGACACTGTTCTTTAGTGGCTGACATACCAGATGTCTTATCATACAACCATATGTATGAATAAGATATATTAGTTTCGTCTTCTATGCATTTTTTTCCTAGACTTAATCTAGGATTTTTAATACTACTAGTACATCCTATTAATATCATAGAAAATAAAATTATCAATATTGTTTTCATTTAGTTCTCCTTTCCTAATCTTTTGGGGGTTAAACGTATTGGTTTTAATCCAGTCTCTCTATTCAAAAACTTATAATCAACTTTAACTACATCAAAGTCTTCTTTAAGTTTTTCCGCTATCTTATAGGGACTAAAATTAGCACAACTATAAACATCTAATTGCATTAGAGCAGGTTTAGGTTCGTCCCAAACGTGCATAGCAATGTGTGAAGTTTCAATGACAGCAATGCCTGTGATACCTCGATTGCCTGGCATATCACAATAAGCAACATAAGGTCCCATCATTAATTTCATATCAATGAATCGAACAAAATCTCGCATCCATTGTGACAGTAGAACAATATCTGTAGGCGGTTGATTCACTTCAGCACGAACAATTAAATGTTTGTGTATAAGTAAACTATTTTTCATCTGTTTTAAGTCCGTAGAAAAATTCTGTATCATCACCAAAGGTTTCTTTTGCTTTGTCTTCTACTGAATATTCAATAGACGAGACCTTAAAATCAGGAAACTTTAATTCTTTAGGTGTATATGATTTATCTAAAATTAATGTTCTATTATTTGGTTGAGCAGCAAAGTGCCCATTATTAAGTTTCAGAATGTTAAATGATTTGTGTTGTGTAGGGACTTCACTAAAGGTTGTGTTTAAACGATTTGAATCTGGATTACAACTATCAATCGTAAACATATAAGTTCCTTCGTGCCATACTTTACTTGGGGAATAATACTTTGCTCTTTGACCCTTGAGCAATCTTTTCTCTATAACTGTGATGTCATAACTAAAACAATCCCATAACTCAAGCTCTTCTAAAGATAACTCGCCTTCATAGTCCTTTTTCCAAACAAATGCATTAAGGGGTAGTTTATCATATACTGCACCATATTCAGGTAGATAGGTTTCAAAGTATAGAGCACGTCCTTGTATGGACTTTACTGTTACCCAAACTCCTTCAACCAGTTCTCCATGACCTTTCTCGTGATCGTAAAGAAATTCTTTTTTAACAAAGACTTCAATGTGTGGTATATTAGCACATAAAAACATACTCTATCCTAGTCGCTTTTTTAATTATTGACGGGTGCGTTGGCACGCCATTGGTAACAACTCCAATATCTTGCTGTTGTCTTATCTTTTGCAGTATCACAACTATGTCTTGCTCTAAATGATTTACGTCTTGCAGGGTTGTCTCTTTTAATTGATAGACCTGTTGTATCACCAAATGATACCTTCTTAATTTTATCCCCGTCTTTTACATAAACATAAAACTTCTTTGAACCACCTCTTATAGGGTCGTTCAATTTCACCTTCTTGCCTTGATATTCGGATTCAGTAATGGGTAGATCCTTATATACGGACTCGCAAATGGCATCAATAGACTCTACTTGTTTTAATGTTTTCATACGAATATATTTATAACCTTCGGCGAACCACGAAGTTTTTTTCCAAGGTTTTTTTTACCTTACTTTCGTTAGGGCCTTCAGATCTCTATTTAATTCGTTACAAAGGATCCTAAGATTTGACAGTTCGTGTGTCACCTCTTCTATCGGCGAACCAACTCCCATGATACGAAGTTTGGATTCCAGAGAAAGAGCTGCAATACGAATGGCGAGCCCCTTCTCCGTCAACTGTGCTAGACTGTGCATATTCTTATGGGGCTCCATAGTACCATATTATAAACAATGATATGCCAAATACAAGTACATATTGAAACCATCCTAATTCTTCTATAAACATACTCTTAGTATATCATAGTCTCGTATGAATGTCAAGCGTTATCCGATTGCACGTACAAGATGTAAATTGCGAATGCTCTCTTTTCTTCTTTCCGTAAGCATACGGTCTTTCAGTTGAAGCTTTTGTTTCTTTAGATTTGTAATGAGACTACGATTAAAGTAGTTTTTTGATTCTAGATTGTTAATTCTTTTCTCTAGATATGTGTATTTTTTCTTATATCTTTCGTAAGAGTTTGAATGTGTCATTTTTTTCTCCTATGTTAAGTTACATATCTATTTATGTATCCTGCCGACTTTATATGAGTGAAAAATATTCGTCCTTTTTTCACTAGACTTTTTCGGACGTATATGATAGCATATATCTATACACAATAACAAAAGGAAAAATATGAACTATGAAAAAGAATACGATACAATGAGTGAATCAGTAAAGAAACTGATTGATGATACTGAAACAAAGATGTCTAAGTTGATTAACGATTACAATGAGAAGATTGAATTATCAGATGAATATGAGAACTTCTCAGAAGATGAAGATACTAATAATTTTCAACTTGTTGATACTGTTGATTTGTCTAGTAAGTTTTCTGAACTATCTGATTACTTAGAAGACTATACTTCGTAAAAAAATACTCGAAAAAAAAGTGAAGTAAAACACGGTCTATGTACTAACAGATCCCTTATGATCTTTGGAACATATTAGGTCAGATTTCGAACGTACGGTTCTCTATGAAATATCCTGCTAGTTAAGATCTATCTTCTTGCCTGTCTTTCGATTGTTACCCACTACAAACTCATCTTTAGTCTTTGCAACGTTCTCGATTGCTTTGCCTATGACGTTGACGTTCATATCGTTACCCACTTGTACATTCAGATTACGAGAGGCATTGATGTTGATATCCCCAGCGTCCTCCCCGCTACTTAATGTCGTCAGGTTAATGTTACCACCATTGACTTCGACATTGACGTTAGAGCCTTGACCCACTTCTAGATTGTAGTTGTTGCCAGACGACCCTTCGCTATTCACTCTTATACGTAGGCCCTTGTCAATCGTATGCCTACTGATACCTTGTAGATGAAGGAAGCCATTCCCGCTCGTTAACTCATAAGAATCGCCCTTGATTCTTGAAACTTTTGTACCATTGGCATCTATCTCATAACCTGTGCCGCTCGCATGGCGCTCGTGTATACGCTCGGCTCCTTGTGTATCGTCCATCTCTCTTATATGACCACCTTCGCTCTCATATACATGATTGCTTGGGTAGATGGCATTATAAGGAATCTCGGGTTCGCTCCACGATGATATATCAAGGTCAGAAGGTATCGGTGCAACGCCAAAGAAGATGCCATCAATCTGGGAGACCCCTACCTTCAGGTCTCGATCTGCCTTACGTAACGTGAGAGTACTATGAGGATTGTCCTCGTCATTCACCGCCAGACGATTCACGTCCGTTTCGGTATATCGGGGATAGGCTGCGTTAGAAGTATCTTGAAAACCTTTCGTAGAATCCTTGATAGGCAATGTAGAAGGAACACCAGGCAAAGTCCCCATGATAATCGGCTGCTGTGCAGTACTCCCATCAGAGAAGAATCCCACGACCCACGTGCCCTCGACAACACCCAAAGGTGTCTGACCAATGCCAGATACAGTCGCAGATGTAATAGGGTTCATAGGGTGTGCCCATGGTAGATCAGACGTAGGGAGTTGTATCAGGTCCTCTGTGTGATACCCTAGACAACGTACCTTGACTCTCCCAAGTTTCTGAGGGTCCATACGATTCTCAACAACTCCAACGAACCATTGAAATCCATCTTTACCCATAAAATTTTTCATAGTATTCTTTCCTTCCTATTTCGAAACCCGTCAGATTAAGTCCACAACGGATTCCGTTATAAACCGCTATTTCTTCTTCGTATGGGTCCTTTCGCTATTCTTCTCTTTCTTCATTCATACGAGTCTATAACCTATATATACTCAGACTTATAACCTACGCTTTTATGCACCATTAAATGAATCTTCATCAAAACCACTTGGTTCTTCGAATGTACTTCCTGATGATATTTTAAAAAAGTCTTCACATTTACACCCTTCACAGGTACATACGCCATACTCATCTGTATGTAATTCTTCATCACAATGGCATTTACAAAAGCAATTCTTACACTCTTTAATCGTTGTCATTGAATATTGGTTTCCTTTTAGGTTTAATCGAATTATATGCATGACCCTTAATATCGGTATCGGTTGAGAGTATGGTGATCAGATCAGCACCATTGTATGCCTTTACAAGAGGAGACTGAGAAGCCACTACACCTGCACCACTTGACAGTAGCATTAACTCACTGCAGCTCATACACAAGCACGAAAGACAAATACATAGAAACGTTTTCATGTATCTATTTATGCGTATTACATGGAATCCCCAAGCGCTTCGTTGCTTAAAAAATTTCTTTGGTATATCAATCATAGTCTGCGATACCCGCTTCTTCAGCATATGTATCTCTAAACGTTGTAATATTACTATTTTCTTCGATTTTTAAATCGTTCAGTCCTACACTGGTACGCATGGCATCTTTGGCACATTCAAGAACCATTCGATATTTTGTTGCATTGATTTGATGTCGTATCTTTGTAATGACATAGCGACCTGAATAGATAGGATCTTCGCTGCCATCGATATTCTTTTCATCTACACTTCTTAACTTGAAATTAATCAAATCCCCAGCTTCAAGATAAGATTGACCCTTAATGACAAGTTTAAGTGCTGTGCCTTGTACCACTTGATTTTGTTGTGCAATCTCTTGACCAAGTCGTGTTCCGTCTAGAGAAACATCTAAACCGTACCCAGACCCTTCTTTATCGTCATGTAGATACTGAGTTGTAGAATTTAAAGAAACTCTTGATTCAGGATAATCTGATACATTTTTACGACCTAATCTATCGTGATCCACTTCATTTGGCGAAACTGCATAGTTTTTAGTGCCATCTGTTTCGGTATGTCTTGTTTCTAAAAAACTATTGTGATAATGATAGTCTTTGATATTATAACTCTTATCGTATAGATTGTGCGTAATCACTCTATGTCCGTATGTACCAAGTGCTGTGTTGGCTGCAACATCATGTATATTGTTTACAAACTTATAACTTTCAACAGATTGATAATCATGCTGAATCTTATTCTCAATGTTAGGGTCAGTAATGTTCATTGGCATATAGTAGAAATTTTGTTTTGTTTTACGGTGTAGCGTACCTTGTGAACTGACCATATTTTCCCATGATCTATAATGATATCCTTTTGTTGTTTCGTAAAAGTAATACCCAACACCATTTGATTTTCCTGGTAATGTTTTACTTGCCAACATATTAATGGCATCAAAGGGTCGCATATTAGGTATGACTATCTTATCTGAATTACCAGCCTTCTCATATGACAATTCTTTGCGACTATCAAGAAGATCAGTATCAGAAAATATCTTCAACGCTAACATATCCATTCTACCTTCAATTGCTTGACTTACTTTAGTACGCAAGTTTCTCATAAACTCACGACTTGCAAAGTGTATCGTGTATAGATTTGTACCTGGTGATAATTGTTTTCTATCTGTGATTTTATAAATGTGAAAAGGATGACCTGTTTCTACGCTGGCATCTACAAATTGTCTCTTACCATCTAAACCTGGTGTTTTAAGTTTAAATGATATACGCTCTATACCTTGTAAATGTAATTTTGCAATTAAGTTTTGTGCGTCAAGAACAACAATAGAACCTGTTAATGCGTTCTTGTAGATGGACTCATAAATGTTTAACTCGACCATCAAATTTTTAATATCAATAACAGTCCTTTTACCTTCTTCTTTTAGAGTAGTGTGAATAAAGACATGAGGTAAATCATAATCACCCGCAAAGTCGATTGAACCTTCTGTTTTTGTTGCCATAATATATTAATCTCTTTTTATAAGACTATCAAATTCTTCTACAAACTCCGCAAGATGTCTTTGATTTAATAATCTAATTGATCTATTATTATCTTGTATTCTTTGTTCATACTCTCTATTGGTAACTGGGAGTGCACCAACTTCATCTGAATTACATTCTACTAGATAAGAATAATCATTTGGTCCTTGACCTGTTGTGCGACCACTTGATCTTGCAATCTCATAATGATGTATGGCGTCTTCATTACCTACGTCATATTTGTCTGTCATAAACTCTTGAAACTGTGGTTGATTCATCGGCCATTGATAATAACGATCTGTAATATCATTTGTCATAAGAATTACCCAATGCATTTGAGCATCACCAAACCATTTAAATGCTATATCTTCAGGTCTTTCTCCTTCTTTAACATCATAGTTATCAAATAAAAATTGTCCTGCCTTAATCGCAGCTCTTTGCTTAACACGTCTTAGTATATCTGGTACTAATTTCCAGTTATTTGTGTTAGTGATATCATAAGCAAGTTTAGGAAATCTACTAAAATATGACATGATTAATATCCCTCACTAATTTTATCTTTTGTAAGTAATTCTGTTTCTTTAAATTGTAAAGACATGGTCATTTGCGTAGGACCACCATCTGAAAATGACTTAACACCATTTGGTGTATAGTTAACATTACATTGTTGTAAAACACAAGTTGATATTTTATTATAAAATATGTTTTCCATAGCAGAACCTTCTTTTGACAAATACATATAGTGAATATCAAACTGTGATGGTAAACCTAGAAAACGACTTTGACCACCTCTTAACTCAGGTGCCATATGAAATCTGAATAACTGTATAATTTTTTGCACTTCTAATGCTTCTTCTTCATTTCTTGGCGCAAATATATAATTGTAAGTAAATGTTCTTAATCCCATTGCGTCAAACAATACTTCCATATAAGGGTTATCTGCAACACCAAATGCTTTATTAATTAACTCTTTTGTACCTTCTGCACCTAATGTCATTTCTGCTATTTCACTTACTGCTTTCTTAGCACCTTCTCCTAATAATGTTCCACCAGCATCTACGAGTGATCTAGTTATTTCTTCAGCACTTTGATTTGCTATGTCAACACCAGCTGCAGCAAGAAAACCTACGAGGCCTGTTCTGAAATCATTATAAGTTGCTGTGGTGTTATCCTCTACGTTAGGCGGTAAATATATTGCAACTGAGTCTGTAATTCTTTTTGTATTGTTAAAAAGAGATTGTACACCTTTTTTTGAACTTTTATCATCAATGTATCCTTCATGAGCCAAAGTCTGATCATAAGCATCACCAGTCTTGTATGTTCCTTTTTTAGCTGCTTTTAATAGTGCATATCTTTTTTCTCTATTAGTTTCACCTTTTAGATCACCACCCCATATGTCTTTACGGTCGTAAATTCCTACATCTTCTTCTTCTCTCTTTGGATAAGTGTATTTTGTTTTATCTTGTACATTAACATAAAATAACATATAATGACCATTTTGATAATTGTTTTGTACATCCATAGGATATGAAAGTGTGCTAAATGATAACGGATCAGTAGATAATAAACCTAAAGGTCCTTCGGTTAAACCAATATCATTCACATTTGAAATAGGTTGTTTAGTGAAACCTGTATTACCAGGGCCACCAAAGACGTTGTTTTTTAATTTTTTTAATGTTTGTAATATAGACATTTTTTTCCTTAATAAATAGTTATTACTATTTATATGTTATGAATCAAAGATCTCAAAAATACAAAGGTAAATTCACCCCTCAGAACCCTAGCAAATACATAGGTGATAGCACAAATATTGTTTATCGTTCAATGTGGGAACGTAGGTGTATGAAATACTTTGATATCAATCCTAGTGTAATCGGGTGGGCAAGTGAAGAAGTAGTCATACCTTACTACGACAGCATGACTAAAAAGGTGCGTAGGTACTTTCCAGACTTTCTAATCAAAGTGAAAACTAAAGATGGCAAGTTAAGAACACACCTAATAGAGGTCAAACCTACTAAAGATATGCGACCACCAGTAGGTGGCAAAGGTAAAAGAAAATCAACTGTATTATATGAATTAAAGACCTATCAAATGAATAGGGATAAATTTGCATCTGCTCGTAAATGGTGTGATGATAGAAATATTATCTTTGATATATGGACTGAAAAACATTTGAAGCAAAAAGGCTAATATTAATATAGATAAAATACAATACAAATGTTGTAAAGATTAATCCTACCACTATTGCGTGAGCTACGATATCAAATATTTTTGTAATCATTTTACCATTCCCCATGTGTACAACACCATGTAATATATACTATCACGAATGCTATGAATATCAATGATATTGTCATTATATTGCGTGTGATAATTGTTTTTGTGTTAACTCAGTATGATCTGTTGACAACTCCGCACCCGCAAATGTAGAACTATTATTATTAATAGTATCACCTTGTTTATTATTATTAACTAAAATAGGTGCTGATCTAGTTTTTTCATCTCGTAATTGATCTTTTTCTTTTCCTCTTAATAATAATTCTTTAACCTTTTCTTTCATTGTAGTAGTTTCATTATTAAATGTATTATTATTTGTCTCGTATGAATTGTTGTTAAGGTTTTCTTTAAATTTATTAAAATCTTCACTCATAGGAGTGTCAGTTACTTCTACACCATCAATCACTGATTGTTGTTCTGTGCTTGTGCCACCTGATAATACTGAGTTGTAAACTCTTGAAAATGCTTCAGTAGGACTTTCACCACCAGGTACTGCAGCTGCTATCATTGCAACGGTGCCTTTTGCTACTGCCTTTAAAGTGTTTGCCATTTTAGAACCTAAATCACCTATTGAACTCATTATATTTCCTATATCAAAATCAAATAATGCACCAAAGAAACTCTTGACTTTATCTACAAAACCTGTTATAATATTAATGAAACCATCTTTAAAACTAAAACTAGCTAACTTATCTTTGAAGTCATCAAAACCTAATAGACCTGCAAAATAACCTATTAAATTCTTGACTAGTGTTAATGGTAATGTAATCAATGTAGCACCAAAATCTAATATTGCTTTACCCACTGCTGCCATAGCACTATCACCACCATCAATTGCTTGTTTAAATGTTTCAATACTCGATTTCAAACTAAACAATACTGCACCAATAGCGGCTGCAATTGCAATAGGTAGTACAAAACCTGCTACTATAGGTAATAAACTTGCTCTCATAGCAACTAGACCTATTCTTATGCCTGTAAATGCTTTTCCTATACCATTAAATAAACCTTGAAAACCACCACTTATAGCACTTAAGGTACTTTTTGCACCTTTTAAAAGAAGACTTGATCCTTTATTAATTCCTTTATATATGCCAGCTAAACCATTAGGAAAAAATGATACAATTGATTTTGATAAATTTAAAAGACCTGCAAGCATTTTACCTGAGCCTACAATAAGTGATCCAATAACTTTTCTAAAAACAATTCCTGTAAATAATCCTAAAAATGTTAAAAATACACCGTCAAAACCAAATATTTCTACTAGTTTTTTAACGCCAGCTATAATAGGTGTAAGAACTGCTACAAGAGCGTCTTGAAGTTTAATAAAAACACCTAAAGCACCAACTAACAATAATGCCCCTAACTTTTCACCTATACTTACCTGATCAAAAGCATCACCTAAACTAGCAAATGAATCTTTAAGAGTATCAATCATACTCTTACCACCTTCTACTTTTGGTGTATCAGTATCTTGTCTATCTAAACTATCTGTTTGTGCTTCCTTTTCTTCTATGCTAAATGACTTTTTAGCAAACTCTACCAATTTAATAAGACTCTTATCTATACCTGCAAAGAAGCCCATAACATCACCCATGGGTGATTTAATTTCTATTGTGCCTAACTTCTTATCACCTTGACCTACAGTTACAGGAACCATAGCTGTATTGTCAGCAGTAAATGCTGGTTCTATCGCTGGTAATGATAATGCTCCTAATGCCATATTATCCTATTTGATTCTCGTTTAATACTTTTTTAACTGGTTTAGTTGTTATTGATGTTGTTTGTTTTGAAGTTGAATTAACATATAGACCAAACCATGCTGCCCCAGCACCCACTATAACAGATACTAGACCTGCCTGTGCATTGTTGGGTTCAGGTAATGCCATAAACCATTCAGTAACTTGATAAAACATATAGATGTATACCGTTATGAATATTCTCGGAAACAATCTTAGTTTATCAAACCAATAAGGGAACATCTCCCAAAAACTTATCTTACCATCGTTATTAAAATCCATATTATTTCCCTTGTTGTTGTCTTCGTTGTTCTTTTTCGTTCTCTTCCTTAATATATGTGATTAACATATCTACATATATTTCCCTTTCCCAAGGTAGCATATTCTCTAAGTCTGAAAGAGAATAGTTATGATGTTGCATTAAAGAGAAATTAGTACTATAATAATTCTCTAAACTATCATGTGAAAGGGCTACCCGAAAAAATCGTTAAGTCCTGTCAGTGTTATGTTACTCTCTTTTTTAGTCTTCGGATTCTTTACTGTAATTTCATGCTTCAATTTAGGCATAGTCTCAAAAAACTTTTGTACATCCTTAAATTGTTTAGTATTCAATTGCTCAATAAACTCCGTTATTTCTTTTTTAGTCTGATCTTTTGTCTCGTAAACTTTTTTACCATCTTCTTCGTAAATTTGTTGAATACAAGTTGTAATAACTTCTAACATATTGCTAGGGTTAATATCTCTAATACCAGTCTCACTAAAAGAATCAATAGTAGGATACTTCATAATAATACCCATAGCATTACCTAATTCAATCTTATTAGTATGATCATCGCCTACTTGTACTTTGACCTCATTTAATTTTAACTCTACATCAGCATAAGTTTTACCATCATCTGGACATAATATTTTTAGTTTAGAAATCTCACCTACAGATTTTGATCTAATGTTTAAAAAAATATACTCAACATCAAACATAGGCATATTGCTTATATCTACTTTGTTAAAAGTACACTCACTCACAATATCTTTAACAGCTTGAGTAATGTCAGCACTTGATTTACTTTCCATAGCCATCATAAGTATCTTTTCTTCTTTCACCAAGAACGGTCGATACTTAATCTTTTGATCCGTTGATGGTATTTCCAACTCATATGTGGGAGTTGTCAGTTTCGGTAGTGCCATAATATTTTCTCCTTATTATATAATTATTATGTAAATGGTGGGAAAACTTTCCCCTTAAATATTCTTCCTATTGGGTTGAATACTGTTCGGCCTTGTTGAAATATATCTCTACCTGCTCTTTGTAGATCAGGTGGTAACATACCAAATAAACCTGGGTCTCTTGCTTTAACATCGGCCGCCGTTTGCATAGAGTGGCCAAATTCTAATCCTCTTGAACTTTCTGTTCCCATATTAAACCATTGTTTATATGAAAACTCAATAGTAATTTTTGCAATCGTATTATTATTTGCATAACTATAATCTAATGAACCTATTTTCTCAGGATATACATCAATTGCTTCAAGAGCATAAGTTGGCATATCTCTATTAACTTGATCATCTGAACCTAATTGGTATATATGCATTTTACCAACATAATTATCATAATAATTTGCTTTATGTGTACCTGTATCAACTGCAAGTCTTTGCCATGCTTCAAAAAAGTGTCGTTCTCTTAAATATTTATCTGCATAAAAAGTAGCAACTATATTACCATCAAATCCATGTGATGTAACCATATTTCTTACAGGTTCAGAACCGTATTGCACTTGTTGAGTTTGTAAGTCTTTACCTGGTAATACAACAGTGTCGCAATGTATATTAATTTGTCTTCCTAAAGTATTCACTAACTGATTCATATAAGTTCCAGTAACCGATTTATTAACTTGTCCGTCACCATTATACATTTCAGGATTAAGAGGTGTGTTACCTCCTCTATTTGTAGTAGCACCTTGATTTTGAATCATTAAACCTAAATTAGCTGGTGGAAATATTCTAATAGCAAATCTTGTTGGTCTAGCATATCCTTCTGCCGAAGCCATCGCTGCTCTAAAACGACCAATAGTATTTTCTTGATTGGCTTGCATTTTAAATCTAGGATCTCTATCTGTTTTGTGATAAGCACTAGTCTTATAATCACCTCTTGATATACCACCTCTAATGTCAAATGGTCCTACTCTTTTACCTTGTCTAAAAATTGCCATTACTTGTCCTTACATTGACATCTTTTGCCAAATAGTTTTTCTATTAATTTATTCCATAACTTTATCATTAATATGGTCTTCCTTTTTTAAATCTTGCTACAGGTAGAAATATTGCAATTGCCATTTCATCTGCTGTTATATTTAAGAATGATGTTCTTACATGATTAAATAAATAATGTTTTGCTGTCTTCTTCATATAAGTGTTATTCTTCCAATTAATAGTATATCTAGTTTTTCTATCAAATCTTTTATCGCTAGCCTCAGAAGCTAAACTTCTCAAAAATGCCACTCTTGCTCCAGGTGGTAAGTAATGAAAGTTTAATCCTATAAAACCTCCTTTTGCTGGTTCTAAAGGTAGTATCAAAGGAAATATATCATAGTAAGGTAATCTCTCTTTGTGTTTAGGGTCATAACCAAAAAGATTCATTATACCGTATTTCGGTCTTAAAGTTGCTTTACCTGATGATATTAAACTTTTAGCACCAGGTGTAGTCATTGTTGATACTTTCTTTTTGTACCAATCGTATGATTTTGGTCCTGTTGCAGTGTTTAATATCTTGTCAAATACTGTTGCCATCTTACTATTTATATGTTTTTATTGAGTATATATCAACCTTATTTGATTTACCCTTGACAGTAACACTATCTATTTTGTACATTTTATCATGTATTTTGTTTGATGATTTATAAGTGTCTTCACCTATTATAATTGTTGTGTCGTAGTTTTTACTAACACCTTCTAATCTACTTGCTAGGTTAACTGCGTCACCTAGTACAGAATAGTCGAATCTTTGTTCACTGCCCATATTACCTACAACAGCCTTACCTGTATTAATACCGATACCTATGTTGAAACCTAAATTTAATTCTTTCATTTTACTTTCCATATCACAAGCAGCTATAATAGCTTTGTCTTGATGATTAGAACAATCTAATGGTGCATTCCAAAACGCCATAATACAATCACCCATGTACTTGTCTATTGTGCCACCTGACTTCAATATAATATCAGTCATTGGTGTTAGAAATGAATTGATAAGTTTTGTTAAGCCTTGTGGATTTGATTTATACTTTTCTGATATAGGTGTAAATCCTCTTATATCGCAGAAAAGAAAAGTCAACTCTCTAGTTTCGCCACCTAGTTTTAATAGACTAGGGTTGTCTTGTAGTTTCTTGACCATAGCAGGTGCAAGATAATGTTCAAACTGTTTCTTAATTTGTAGTTTTAATCTGTTCTCTCTTGCAAAGTTATTGTATATCAGGTGTGTCCATACTATACTACCTATTATTGCAATTGATGACCAATCTGTAAGTATCAATCTACTATGCCATAGATAACCACTCGCAATTGCTAACTCACAATAGAAACCTACTAAACATAATACCGACCATAATAAACCAACTCTAGGTATAACAAGTAAAAAGAAAATCAATGCTAGTAATAACCAAATCCATTCTACAACAGGTGCCCAATCAGGTCTTGTAATAAACTTGCCTGACAACAAAGTTTCTGTTGACAATGCCATTATCTCGTGTGTGTTTTTTAAACCATTAGGTGTGAGAACAAAAGTAGAACCTTGAAAAGTTGTACCTATGAATACTATCTTACCTTTTATAGATGACCAGTCTTTATCTGTGTAATCTATTCTAGGTATATCGTGTCTAAAATCAATCCATATATTATCTTGTTTAGGTTTAGGAAACTTTATAATGTCTAGTATAACACTTGGGACAGATTTGTCAAGCGGTAATTTTCGTATTGTACCATCAACATCAATAGGTACTTCTACGTCACCTACTGCTAATGCTTTTCTTTCTATACTTTTTAGATTTTTTGCGTCTTTAGTTTCTGTTAAGATAACAGGATACTTTGAGATCATTTTAAGAAACATCTCATCGCCACCTAATCTATCTTTATGTACAAAAACTACATTCAAAAAGACTACAGCGGCACCGTTCTTATAAGCATTAATTATAACACGACCTAGTTGATCTCTCTTCCAAGGCCATTGACCTCTTTTCTTTAATGCTTTATCTGATATGTCAAGTAGTACTAAACTTTTTGATTGATAATTAGTACCAAATTTTTGATATAGGTCAAATGTTTTTAATTGTAGGGTTTGTAAAGGTAAGGGATTATATAATTTTAATCCAAGTAATATAACCACACTTACTACCACAACCCAAGTGGAAGTAAACTTGTTCATATAACTATTTAGTCTGTTTGTATGATTGTTATATTACTTTGAGCAGCACTTTCGCCTACATCAAGGTGTTGTGCCTCACTATCTTGTATTATTTGTATGTCTGATTCTTTTGATGTTTCAGTTTTTACATATGCCGTATGATTGCTGTTGGTTCTATTTAAGATAGTATAATCACCACTTACACTTGCTGTAGCGTCAGAGTCGTTGCCCAATGTTGACACTCTTCCAGTAGAAGTACCTGATGAAGACGCACCTGAAGTTAAATCTGTTGAGGTTAATGTTTGAGTTACATCACCTGTTGAATAGTTTAATATTTCACCACTAGCAGTTACTTTTACTTCGTTACCTTCGTTATCAACCCATTCAGTACCACAAGATTGACCTGAAATATTCCAAAAGTATCCGTATTTTATACATTGGTCTTCATCATAACTTGCTAATAGTATTTCTAATTCTGCGTCTATGTCGTAATCATCTTCAAAATTATATTCATCTTCCCAATTGGTTTCATCTGTTTCATTATTGTAATCGTAACCTGTATACCACCAGTCATAAGCAGCGTCATAGTAAGTATTATAATCGTTGTTATCCCAATCTGTTATGTACTTGTCTTTCAAGTCTTTCATCTTCCAAGGTTTAGGTTGATTATCACATAGTTTATAATCTGGCCAATTTCCACACCAACCAAATAGTTTACCAAATATCTTTTTAGATTTCTTATCCCAACTATCAGCAGTTACTTTTAAATACCAGTCATCTGTGTACCAATCATTTAGATAATCAACATACTCTTGGTTACACCAGTAATCTTCGTAACCATTATACTCACAATAGTTTTGTACTGTTAAGGTTGGGGGACCACCATTGTTTTTATATTCTGAATTATTATAGTAGTCGTCATTCAACATAAAATCTTCCCAACTATATCCCTCTACACCTGCTTCTGTTTCTTCTTTTGTTGATTCAACTACATCAACTTCTTCAACTGTTGCATTGTAGGATTTTAATCCATATTTCTCTAGTGTTTCGTTGTATGTTTCATTGTAAGCATCCCAATCTATATTATCCCAATCTACATCATCCCAATTAATCGTATCATATGAACAACCTGATTCACAACCTACTGCCTTAAAGTATGCATCGTCCATTTCAGAATACATTTTTTTAGCATCGTCCCAATCCATTTTAGTTTCACCATCGGCATCCCATACTGAAATCTGATTGTCTTCATCTATATAACCCCACTCTTTTAAATCTTCTTCATAACTATCATAGTAAGATGTATCTATATCAGATTCAGCAGCAGTTCCAGCTGCTTCTAAAGCTTTTTCTTCTTTAGATTCTAATTCAATCATTGAATCTGATTCACTAGTTGTCATATCTGTAGCAACTATACTATCATTGTTTTCATTGATAGTTGTTTGTTCACCAAAGATATCATCTTCATTTTGTTGTGCATCTTGCATTTTACTATCAAAAGAACCAAAACCTTTTTCAGTTTCATCTCTAATTTCTTCTTCAAATTTATCTAATTGAATAATTTTTCTGCCGTCTGTTTCTATTCTAGGAGGTGTTGGTGCCAAATTATCATTGAAAACAGTTACGGAACTAAATGCGTTTGTAATTGTTTCAGAACCAAAGTCATTAGATACTGTTACCTGACCTACATCACCTTGACTATCTGGTAGTAAAGTAATAATTGCACCACCAAAGGCGTCAACTGTACCTGAGAAAGCAGTACCTTGTACTGTAATTGTAGCATTACCAGCGTCTATATTAACTTCGCCACCTAAAGTAGATACTTCTCCTGATTCATATGTAAATGTACCAACATTAACAGATATATTCATTGCTAATTCTATTGGTATAACTGAAGTATCAAAAGCAAATTCATCAATAGTTAATTCTGTATTAGGACCCATTGTAAATTTAGTACCATCAGCATAGTTTAATATCATACCACCATCTTCACCAGTTTGAAGAAAGTCTTTCATCTGTAATTCATAACCCATTGAGGTATTTTGAGTTTCACCATTTCTTTCATTCCAAGTTGTACCCATTTGTCCTATAACTTCGCCAACTTTAGGACCATTTGTCTGAGCAAAAGCAGTAGTACACAATAGTACTATAAGAGTTATGATAAATTTAAATTTGAACATTTAGCATCCGTTAGCCACAGTAGCGGTAACGTCTGCCGTTTGATTATTTCTGTTATATGAATAATTACAAGTATCAGAACCGTTTTGTGTGAAGTTTAAAGTGTAATCGTAAATTGAATCACCAGACACATTAATGTCGGCTGTATTTGCACCACCTGTTTGTGCCATATTAACAGCAGAATTAGATGTGTATAGATAAATTTCAGCATTATTAGTACCACCTTCTTGATGTATTCTTAATACATTACTGTTACCATTGATAACTGTTTTTAAAAAGTTGTTATCGCCTTTGATAATTATTGTATCAAAGTCACCACTATGAGAGGCGTGTAAATCTAAAATATTTGAGTTACCTATAATGTCGTGTACTTGATAGTTACCTGTTCCGTATGATGATGTATGTAATATGTTTGAGTTACCAATTATATATGCGTCAAGCGTTGCACCTTCACTACCTGAAGAATCTGCAAACTGTCCGTGTGATTCTACATTAGGACCAATTGATACATTAGAGTTTGTGTTGAAACCTGCTGAGTCTGTGTGTGTATAAACGTGTACTTGATTTAAGTCACCTGACATAAGAACATAAAAGAAGTGACCATCACCTCTACTTTTTATCCAAAAATCATTTGAGTCTCCGACTAAATCTAAATCTATATTTGTTTTAGTAGTATCATCAGCATCCCTATTATCTATTCTTATTGTATTTGAATCACCTCTAACATCTAAATCATACCAGTGACCAGTAGAATCTGTATCGCCTTCGATTCTTAATATATTACTATCACCTTTAGCATTCCAATCAAGTGTCATATCTTCACCTGCAAACAATAAATGTGAGGATAGACTAGTTACATTACTGTCGCCTATTTGTCTGATAATAAGTGTTAGATTTTCACCATCAATTACAAGTGGTGTGTTAGCAGATATACCTACTTTATTACCTGATCCGTCTTGTTTTATGAATATTGTGGTATCTTTGTCTTGGTTTTGTTGTTGAACCCAAACTGAATTACCAGCTAAACAACTAGTCGCTGTAAGAAGAAGTATCATCAGTGTCTTTATCATTATTTTCATCTGTGTTATCCTCCTTGTCATTTTGAGATTCTTTATCTATTTTAAATTTTTCTTTTAATTTCTTTAATTTCTTTTCTTTTTGATACATTTCAAAAGTCTTTTCAACTTTAACTGGCATATCAATTATAATACTATTAACATTAGTTTCTTCTATATCATCAGCTAAAATAACTGGTTCAACTGGTTCAACTGGTTCATATGGAAAAGTTCCTGTCTTTTCGTAAGGAAATTTATCAATACCAACATCACCATCATTAATTATTTCAGGTATTATTTCAATAGGTTTTTCAAATGCCCATAGTTCTTTTTTTACACCTGCTTGTATAACTTCTACTACACCTTTTTCAATTGCTTTTCTTAATGCAAATGTAACTGGTTCGTTTTTTGCATAACCAGCTTCTATCTCTACTAACATTGTATCCATATCAAAATATTTAAATACATCTGAACCTGTTGATGTAGACATAATAGTCTTTTCTATAGTAGTTGTAATAATTACTTCGCCTGTTTGTACATTAACTAATCTTAATATGATAGTTACTATGTCTTGTCTGAATGCTTTGTTTGCTTGTAAACCTAAAACTCTAGCACCAAGACCACCTGATGTAATATCACTATCATAACCCACAACACCACCTGTGATGTATGCACCAGCAAATAGTAATGGTGGTAAAGGTTCTGCCTTTTCGCCATCTACTTGTTGTCTAGTTGATCTAATTAGTTTTCGTTCTTGTAATAAACTTGGTAGACTTGATCTCTCTACAACTCTAAACCATTTACCTTGACCTGCATCTGCTAATGCCTTAATTAATAACTGATATGATCCTTGAGTTACTGCTGTACTCATTGACGCAAAGTTACCACCTGGTTTCTTTTGACCTGTCATATCTACAAAATCATAGACAGCAATTATAATCGGTTGGCCTTCTGGATTTTTGATTGTATGTAAATCTTTATAAGCAACTTGTTGTGTTCTTACATCAAACTTTGTTTTCGAAGCACAACCAACTAACGCTAGCGAAATTAACACTATATTAAGATACTTAAACATTAACTGTTATCCTCTTTAGGCATTGTAAATACAGTTTCAGTTCCGTCTGCTTCTGTTACTGTAACTACTACATTACCTGTATCTGCAGGAGTTGTCCAAGCAACTGTTTCGCCGCCGACTGGATTTGTAAATGTACCTGAGTCTTGTTGAAGACCATCAGCGCCGAATACATTGTCTGTAATTTGTTTTGCAAGAGCAGTATAAAATCTAGACTCTATATTTGCTTTGAATTTAGCAATAGGTGTGTTCTTTGCTTCTGATTTTAATTTATCAGCGTCTGCTTTAGCTTGTGCCTTGATAGCATCCTTTCTAGTCTTCTCTATATTTTCAATAGTTAGATAGTGTGATGACTTACCGTTGCCTGAAAATGATGGTGACCCAAATTTAAATGTCATTTCTGACGCAGTTACCTGTGTACAGATTGTGAGTATTGCTAATAATGTTAATATTTTTTTCATATTCTTAAAATGTTTTGTTTACCCAGTAATTAATGTACATGATCGTAACTAAAGGACTTCCTATGAATAAGGTAGACCAAATTAATATTTCTAACATAACGTCTTTCCCTTAGTTATTGAGAATTATTTTTTATCGTTCAAGCGATTTATTAGTTGAAAAGCAACTTTTACCTTTTCTTCTAACACTTGAATAGTAGCGTGCATTTTAGCAAGCACAACCACCAGTGTTATAAAACCTATAAAAATAGGCCATAATCTCATCATTTGTGCAGCGAAATCTAAATCCATAATATCCTTTCAGTGTCTTAATATTTATAAGAGTAAGTGTTTAATAAGTGTTTGATAGACCAAAAAAAAGACACAATTAAGTGCCTTTTTAGTGGTGCAACTAGTTTTGTGAAAGGCCTAGTTGCAATTGCCTCTTATTAAGAAACAGGCGGAGAGATCTTACTCTTCCTCTGCCAATTTACTAAAATACGATAACGTTTCATCGCTATCATCTTCGGTAATTGGTGTTGAAGATATATTATCAACTGTTTCTGTTTTGACTGGTTTTGCTACATTCGTGGCAAGTGGGATAGCCACGTTTTCAGCAGTTCCAGTACTTCTTGTGCCTAATAAAACTTTATCTAGTTTCGCTTTTAACTCATCATATGATTTAAAGTTTTCGGCCGCAAGAAATGGTTTAAGGGCATATTGTTTATCCCAAAGTTGTTCGATTGCCTCATCATTTTCTTTGATAGGTGTTGCACTATCAAATTCTGATTTATCGTAATTCCAATAACCATCAACTTTTCTGATTTTCAATTTGAAGTTAGCACCTTCCCAAAAGTCAAACGGGTTGATAGGTTTCTCATCTTCAAATTCAGGCTTCATTGCTTCAGTAATCTTATCAAAGATTTTCTTACCGAATTTAAACAATTTAACTTGACCTTCATTCTCAGGATGCTTAGAGTCATTGATAATTAAGATGTTTGCAATATAAGATAATTTTCTTTTTCTTTTTCTTGCAATATCTTTATCAGCTTCAACACCTGAATTCCATAGTAAACTGTTAGATTCACTAATAGGACATTTTTTGTTAAGTGTTGTTAAACTATTTTCTATAAACCAACCACCAGGTCCTTGAAAAGCGTGTGACCATAGTCTTGCCCATGGTAAGTCTTCACCTTTAACTGCTGGTAGAAATCTAAAAACAGCATAACCATTACCTGATTTATCTAATTCTGGTTTCCAGAATCTATCATCGGCATATGAGTTCTTTTGTTTTTGAGGTTCTGATACTTTTGAGAGTTCTGACACTAGGGTGTCAAGATTTGATTTTGAGCGTTTTAACGCTGCGATACTTGTATTCATGTATATGTTCCTTTGTATGTTTGTATGTATAATTATATTTGTATATTGTGCTGTATAAATCGCACTCTATTATTTATAAGACTATTATAACAGACTTATAAAGATTTGTCAAGCGTTCTTAACTTCTTTTTTCATTAATTTTTTCTATTAAATCGGACACTTGTTTAGCAAGTTTTTTATTATCTTCGGTAAGTTCTTTAATGATTTTAACCTTATCGTCAATTTGTTTGGTTAAATCTAAAGGACCTCTATCATCTATTATCATAGGTTATTATAACATATTTTAAATGGATTGTCAAGCGGCCAAACTGGTGGTTTGTCAAGCATAATCATATTACCATACTCCTAATGTTTTACCATTGCCTGCTATAATAGCACAACACGTTACAATATGTAAAATAATCCAAAAGGTTCTAAACAATAATGCACGTTTTACATCTTCTTGGGATATAGGTAAAAACTCTGGCTTGTCGTCATCAGTAATACCAATAGGCATACCAACTGTTCTTGCCCACATTTTTAAAAAACGTCTTTGACCACTCATATTATGCACTTCTTCTTCCTGCTTCTTTTTTTGCTTTAAGAGCATCTTTAACTCGTTGTTGAATTATTGCTTGTCTAATTTTTCTTCCCATAGGTATTTGTACTGCTGTTTCAATTTTATTACCTTTTTTAGTAATATATTCAACACTTATAAATTTATCTTTAAAATCACCTTGAACCGATATAACTGCTTTCTTCAAACTCATTTTTTCAACTTCTTTTTCGTCACCTGCTTCATTCCAAAACTTAAACATTCTCATTTTAGTCATTTTGTTCCTTTCTTCTTGATTGAGTATCTATGTCGAATGGTTTAACATCAAATGCTAGAACGACACGATCTTCATTTGATTCGAACGGAATTGTATAGTGAAGTAGAGAGGCGGGGAAAAGACATAAACTTCCAGTCACCACATCTATACTTTTTTTATCAGCTTCATCTTTATCATCTATACACACCACAAGATTGCCACTATCAACTGTTTCTTTCTTAGGTACATTTATATAGATACTGCCACTTAACCAACCATGTTCATGCATATGAGGTTTTAATTTACCACCACTTTTCATACTTATCAACCAACCATTAAGAGTATATTCTTTTGGCCAGTTCTTTAGAAAACCTTCCTCACTATCTTTAAACTTCTCACGATATTTCTCTACCTCTAAATGAATAATTTTTTGAATCTCATTTGTATCAATAGTTTTATCTTCAAATAAATTGCCTTCAGTTTGATAACCATTTGATATAAGACCTTGTTGTTTAGGGGGAGAAGTATTATCTTTTAAAAAATCTGTTATAGGTTTAATGAAGTCATCTAATAATTGATACTGTTCAGTTAAATTAATAGTTGAAACATAATCAAGTGG
>ENA-ORXF01000410-ORXF01000410.1-marine-metagenome-genome-assembly--contig:-NODE-410-length-31847-cov-6.529777_pt1 | contig 31847 bp, 34 predicted proteins | sample MGYA00237864_ERZ511476 | MGnify/ENA primary metagenome ERZ511476 (study PRJEB26306, sample SAMN06343908) | marine metagenome | isolation source: coastal waters | place: Atlantic Ocean: West Antarctic...
TGTCAAACGATCGAGAGCATTCTCGTGATCGATTGAACTAAAGGGATCGTTTTCCACATAGTCTGTTTGTTGATTTAAAACGAGTAACCGTTTTAGCAAAACCTTTTCGCCGTTCGCAGGACGAAAGTTACTCGTGCTATGATGCGCGTCTGAAGTATCGCCGGTATTAAATTTAAATAATACGTTGCCGCCGCTTTCGCTTCCGGTGCCAGTGACGATGTAATGTGTGTCCAGCGTTTTTGTTGACTCAACGCCGGCAGAGTTAGCAATTACCACAACAATTTCGCTGTCAGCAAAAATTTTAAAATTGTACGCAAAAGAGTGCGCTGTACCGTTTCCCGTCAGAAGAACTTTTGTGCTTGTAGTTGTAACTGTCATTGACTTGATTCCTGTTCAGGGGTTGGTTTTAATTGCTCTTCTGCCATAGTTTCTATCAGTGCTTTAATTATTGGGCCGTGATCCTCGTGTTGCAGGAGCAAGTCGTCTGCGTCTTCTTTGGCGTCAATGTAGGCATTTTGTAGCTGTAATTTTAGTTTTTTCGTTGCGTCTTGGTTGCCGTCCATACTTATCTTTTTCAACTCTTGATAAACGTCAGAATTAATTAACGTTGTAATACTTTCTTTTGCAATTTGCCCTCTTGTCTTGTTCCTAAAATATTTCATTTCGTCAGTTAACTTAACTGGCTTTCTTAGCACTGGAATTGATATTTCGTCGCTATTATTTCTGAATGCAATACCGCCAAGTCGGATTCGTTCTTCTGTTATTACATCACGTTTTTTTGCGGGGGAAACTTTAAACGGGCTCATTATGTCAGGGCCAAACGCTAGGTTGCGTTCGCCGTTTAAAGCGGCAACTCCGTATACTTTATCTTCGCCCCACGCATCGACGGAAGGTTTTAACGTATCGCTTAAACCTGGAATCTGGCTTTTTAAACGATCCAAAAATCCGCGAACATCGCGCATGACCGGATCTGGCTCGGCAACTAGCGGCACGCCTGTTTTTCTAATCTGGTCAAAAATGCGCGGAACCATGCTTCGTTCAAAATTTCCCGCAACGCTTTTTGTATTTTGAGCAGGGTCTTGAACCAAGCTGGCAAAGCTCGCAAAGTTTTGCATAAAACTTTTATTGCTAACGTTGTACAACGTAGCACCTAACACTGCGATAACTAGTTCGTCATACGTAAAATCGTCCTTGAAAAGCTGTTGGTCTGTACCTTGAAAAACATTTTTAAATTTAAAATCAGGGTTTGTTAATTCGGAGGCGGTTGCGATTTCGCCAACATCGGCCCAGAGCCCAATAATTGAGCTTAAAGGCTCAAGTCCTGCATAACTAACCCACTGATCGCCAACCTTGCATGAATACGGCTGCCAATCACCACTCTCGCGCAGCGTTGTCCGCATTGCTGATTTTGCTGGGCCGCCGCCGCTGCACTGGCCTGTGGCAACCATCATTAAGCTAGTTGCACCAACAGCCGTTCCAAGTCCAACCCGAGCGTATGCTTCATCTTTTTGAGCGCCGCCTTCATCAATCATTCTTCGCGTGTTACCCCACAATAATCCAAGAGGCGTGCGATCAACAAAAGCATACTTGGCTGCGTTGTAAGGTGTTTTAATAAAAGGAGCGAAGTATCGCAGGAGCGGCAATTTTGCAATGTGATTGATGGCTTTTCCGGCTTGATCCAGTTCGGTCTGAAGCGTCACCATTTTTGCAATTGCGTCGACTTGCTCTAGCGCTGCCGCTGGCGGATCTGAGACAAACTCCGCAATGTAACTGACTAAATTATCGCCAGTTTTCCCGCGTGCTGTGGCTGACTGAACAGCCAGTTTATATAACTCACCTCTTCCTGCTACAACTTTAAAAAAAGTATCTCCAGCTTCCAGGCTGCGAAAAGCAACCCTACCGCCCGTCAGCATCGTTCCCATGACGTCGATCGCCGTTCCCCAGTTGCCTGCCTTCCCAAATGCCTCGCCTGAAAACGCTGGCACTCTTTTCGTACCAGCGGCTTGGCCTTGCACGTTTGTTGCCTCAATTTTCCCTGGCAGAGCGCCTTCCCTAAAAGCTTTGCCCGATGCAAGAAATGCTTCCTGCAAAGACATAAATTGCCCAAACACTTGAGCTTGCAATTCTTCAAGCTCTACGCCGCCCTCTTGCTTTAATAAATTACGCCTTGCAGCGCCAATTAAGTAACCGCCGCCAAGCTCAAAATTTGGCGCTATAAATGTGGTGTAAATGCCGGAAACAATATTCTTGGTTTGGCTTACAGGATTTGTTAAAAGAGCGTGTTGCCATACTTCGTAAACCGCGTTGCCTATCATTCTTCTTTTGCTTAGGCCGCGTGCAACTTTGGCTTTCCGATCAAGAGTAGGTTGATTTTGGTAAGCTTTCACTTGCAGTCGGACACTGTCTGGGCCGCCAAAACCTTCAAGCAGCTTGGTGTAGTCTTGTGCTGTTCGGGCCGCCGTTTCCGCAACTGAATTTTCGGAAGGGTCTCGCGCCGGAATATTAAAACTTTGAAGGGTACGCGCGTATTCTGTCTGCGCGCCTTTGACCTGTGTTTGTAAATTAGCAACAAATTCGAGTTGATATCTAAAAGAAGCAAGGGCTGCATCTCCGCCTTCTTCAGCAAGGTCGGCTAAATTATCAAGCTTTCGTATTTCACCCACGAGCAAATCACGTGCAGCAAGCATCGATTCCATAACGCCTAAGCCTTTGACGTTTATACCCTCGCCGCGCCGACGATTTAAAACGGCCTCGGTGATGTCTGCCATAGTCTTTTTATCAGCGCCAATTAAGTCGGCTAGTTGACGTGATACTTCGTTCGTCATTACTCCGCGTTTAGCTTCGTCTATTGATCCTTCGTATGCTCTCGAAATTGCTTCTATTCGTTCTTGAACACCATTTGCATCTGGAATTTTATTACTGTTAAAATCTGTCAGTCCGCCTGCCAAAAGTGCGTCTCTTTTTTCCGGCGCTCGCATGACCGCATCAACAACATCGTCTCCCAAAGTTGTATATTTTAGATACCGATCTTCAGTTTGAAAACGTTCTTCAACAACAGGCTCAGAAACAGGTGGGGCCGTTGCTTCTAAAGTATCAATTACAGTTGCCGGTTCTTCAACAACAGGCTCTGCAACTTCCGCAGGCGCTGTCACGGGCTGTTCAACTTCCGGCGCGGTTTTTACATTTGGGTTGTTTGATGTCGGCAAAGGCATCTGCCCAAGCTCATCACGCACTTTGATTCGAGCTTTGTTTAACTTGCTGCCTGTATCACCCAGGATGGTTCCCATAATCTTTTTGCTCGCACGATCGCGTGCTTTTTGCGGGAAGACAGCGTTGCCTAATTTGCTTGCCGCGTCTCCAATCACTCCAGCTACTTGATACTCGTCATTGCCGTCTTCGGCCTTACTTTTGCCGCCGAGTGTGGAGCCTTCGACAGCCTTTTGTTCAACGTCTGTCAGCATCTCGTTTTCCCAATAAAAAACGGCGCCAAAAGCGCCGTCATAATTAAATTGAATTTAAGTAGTTGTTATATGTAGTCTCGAGGTATTATTTGCCTAACGCCTGAAACGATGGCCCAACAGTACCAGTAGAGAAATGCCGCTCGATCGTAGTCTTCCGAGCCTTCGCGCCTTCGACCTGTTCTTTTATATTTTTAGCAAATGGACTATCTGCGCCATCCAGCTCGACGACTATTTCGTACATTTCCTGTAAGCTCGGCATCATAATCTCCCTTCGCATTAAACCATATTTCAGTATCATACTCTCGATAATCACCTCGTGCAACAAAATCGTACTCTTTAACTAACTTGATTCCTTGAGCACCCATATCGCGAGCTGCGTTGGCCTTGCCAGCATCTCCTGCCAGTTCAGGTATGTATTGTATTCGCAAGCCTGTGTACTCATCGCCCTCTGCCCCTCCTCTCGCGCGGTTGGCTGCCTTAAAATCAGTTACAAACGTAAACCCGTATTTCAGCCCTTGCTTATCAAGCTCTAGAGTAAATTTTTTAACGTCTTTTGCCGATAGTATTCTGTCGAACGTTAATTCCAAACCTGGATTTGCGTCGGCCATAGTACCTGGCTCGACAACTTCAGACAAAAATACGCTGTCTTGCTTTGCGTCTTTTGCTTCTTGGACTAGCTGTTTTACAAAATCGTCGGGGTTGTGATTAGCCTTTGCAACATACTCTATATCAAATGACCGCTCATCAAATATATTAGATTTTGCGTCAATATAACGCCCGATGGCTGGGATCTCTTTAGCCATTAAAACTTCAGGATCATTGTCTAGCGGCGCGGCCATTCGCTTTACCGCGTCCAACATTTTGCTATCTGTAGCAGTATCGCCGTCGCGGTCAAGAGAAACACCAGCTGACATTCGACGCAAGGGTGTTGTGTTTTCCTCAATGAACTTCTCGCCAGCCGCCGTTGCTGTTTCTTTATTTTCAGTTAGACGATCTAGGCGAGGTTGCAGTCCTTCCCGTTTTTTATTCTCTCGATTTAAAACTGTCACTTCGCTGCGTAGTTCCGCCACAATTTTACGCGCTTCGTCGTTGTCACTAATTTTGTAATTATCTTTTACCCAATCTCGGCGGCGAGTTGGCGTGCGAGCTGCAATAAAGCCATCGAGCTCTTGCACTCGCGTTATTCTTGCTTCGGCTGCTTGCATTTCGCCCGGATCAGCAAGCCTCGTTTGTATGTCTAAGCGTTGCGTTGCAGTTGGATCAGTATCTATATTTTTCCGCGCTTCAGTTAATGCAGCTCTGTCAGAAATTCCTGCCACGGCTGCTTCAAATTCCAAACTACCGCCTTCGCCTGCGCGTGTAGTATATCCCTTGCGAGTCCAAAGTTCCTTTTCCAAAAACCAAACGATTGCCTGCAAATCGTCATCGCCTAAATCGATGCCGTTGTTTCTAAGTTTATTAGCTGCTTCTTTAAAAGTTTCTTGCCCAAACCCAAATTCGCCGGTTACCGTTTCTGTGTCGGCTGAAAACTCGCCGCTAACGCCTTGTTCTGCCGGCGGGGGTATGCGTTTGCCACCAGATACTCTGCGTAGGAATCGCGCAGCCCAGACATCAATTGTTGCCAAATCGCTGTAGTGTGACGGAGCCAGGTTGCCGCCAAAGTTTATAGTTTTAGGAGCACCTTTTGCAACTTTTGTTCTAAAGTGATCAAGCAGTGCGAGCATGGTCGCGGGCGAGTTGGCATTGATTAATTTTCCGTTTGATTTGGTAATGAGTGGGAAATGCAGTTGGCCCTCTGCAAACGCTTCGGCGTCGGACATACCCGCCGCTTTTGCTTCCTCGCGAATACGCATATGCTCATCAACGTAACCTGGGCCTCCTGCCTTTCCAGAGCCAATTGTTTTGCCATTGTCCAACCAAGAGCCTAGACGCCCGAGAGCTTCGTCATAATTGCCTTTGCTAAATTCGCTAAGAACTTCAATGGAGTTCTCCCAATTTTGCCGCACATTCGTTTTCGCACTTGTAGCTCCAATGACGTCTACAAAAATATCTGCCATACTTCCGAAATCTGCTTTGATCTGGTCGCGCATATTTTTGTACCAGCCTTGCTGTTCGATTATTGCGCTTGCAGCGGCATCTCCATTTTTTGAGCGTTTATAAAGATCAAGCACTTCTTCAACCATCGCGTCGGATGCTTTTGCAACCATTTTTGCGTCAGGCTCTGGCGGTGCTTTGCTTTGACCTTTTGGCCGGTTAAAGCCGTATGGAATTTCTTTGTAATTTAATTTAAAACTACCGTCTTTTTTACGATCAATCTTCTTAGTAGTGTTAAGTTCAATTGGCGCCCAGCCCTCACTTGCCGGAAAACGTTCGCGAATGCGTCGATGCTCTCCTTCGACGGCTGTACTATTTAAATTTTTTGTCTCAGAAATTATTGCAAGATGAGCTCTCTCAATTGCTGTAATGTTTGCAGCTTTTGAGACGCGCGCCTCTCTACTTACTGGACTTACTGGACTTACTGGGCCGGCGCCTACTCTAAAAGTGGCTGCATTATTTGGGTAAGAGCTCGCTTCTAATAATAATCTGTAAAATTCCTTGGCGCCGTTGCGAGCTCGGGCAACTCCGCCGCCTGCAAGTTCAATGACTTTTGGAAGTACAATGCCTCCAAAGCCGCCGATCACCATTCCAGCCACGCCAACTATTGCTGTCTGCGCTGAGTTTATATCTTCTTGCGCACCTGCCTCAATTTTTACATTCTGTCGCGCAAGATCGTCCAGTGAACTGTAAGCTCCGCCTTCCAATGCTGTGACCACCGCTGCTGGCATAGTACTTTTTAAGTAATTTTTTAGACCAGTTTTTCCAGCGTTCTTTGCAGCGAATCGCGCCATTACACCAGCGCCTAAAGTGCCTAACCCAAGATAAGTTGTTAAATCTGTGCCTACGCCTTTAAGCATTCTCATGCTGCCGTCCCACGTAAAGTTTGGAAGCTTTTCGTAACTCTCCATCAGATTATAAAAAGCAACACGTTGCCGCAGCGGTGCGTCGCGCATTTTAAAAGTCATACGCGCCATGTCGGTCATGTTCCAATTAAACTCGCCCATTAATTCAATGCCCCACTGCGCAGCTTCAAGATCGCTTAATTCAGGCAGGCTTATTTCATTGTCTATATCTTCAGTTTCTGGAAGTCGATCGCGGAGCCAAGTGTCATCTGTGGGCGACTCTTCTCTGATCATAAACAGCGGCATCAACTCGCGCGCGGATTCCTGAAAAAGTCTGTTTTTATGCAAACTTGTTTCTGATACTTGGTACGGCAAATCGTCCGCGTCGACGGCCAGGTCGACGGGTAGATCGTGGTCAATTATGTATTCTGCGTTTAACCCTTGGCTGTTTAGTTTTTCTGTAACCTTTATTTCCGTTTCAGGGTCAAGTTTCGGCTTATTCCATACAAGCGCACTGAGCGGGTCTACCTCTGGATAAAGAGGTGCAGGCTCAACCTTTGAGTCAGGCCTAATTGATATTTGCAATGGCGGATACTCGCGTTCAGCCAATGGCTCGGTTGCGGAGCTTTCTAAAGACGGCAAATCAACTTGCGGCAAGACGTCTGCATTTGAAACGTCACCAGTTACTATTTCTACATCCGCCATTATTTAATCACCTTACCTTGATTGCAGATCTTTAAGCTCTTTTAAGGCTTCCGCTTTTTTTATTGCTTTTTCAACTTGTCCCGCTGACGCTGGCTTTTTATCTTCAATATATTTTTCAATAATTGTCAGATTAAAAATTTCAATCGCTAAAGCACCGAGTAACCCCTTAAATTCTGATCGTGCTTTTTTACGTGAGTAAGTAACATCTTCAATAGTCCATTCTTCTATTGGTTTAGGTACAAGCTCAGAAGTTACTGCACTCGGAAGAGCACCAGAATATGATCCATCTTCTTTTTTCAGATTTGGCATTGAAACGGTTGGAGGAACCATTGGTGAAAAATTTGGTTTTGGTAACTGTTTAAGATTAACTTTTTGCTTTTCGATTATTTCTTCTATCGCTTCCTCAAAAACTTCAAGTGGGTTAACCCTTGGGTCTTGAAGCTTTAAATCAAATTTAAATACAGTATTATCGTAATTGCCGCCTTTAAAATTTTTAAGCAATTTTTGTAATGGGCCGCCAGCTTTTGCGGCCTGCTGTAACATCTTGCGATAAATCTTTACCCGCCTAGATCTTGGCGTAGTTATGCCCCGTGCCGTTAATTGTAAATTACTAAAAGCTGCGAATCTTAATTTTTTTCCTGGGCCTGTTTCGTTAAGAGCGCTGCGCATAACTTTGTCTATATCGTTTTTATTATCAGCTTCAAAAAGGGCTGTTGTTATCTCTTGCAGAAATTGAGGATCAGTAACGTCTGCATCTTGAGAATCGTTAATCATGTCGGTTAGTTTATCAAATTGAGTATCGTTTATGTCACCACGGGCTAATAACTGTACAAGTTCTTCTGCCGTTGGTGGGGTAACTTTACTGCCGGTTCTTGACTTTATAATTGCAACTAAAGTTTTGGTATAATTCTTCGTGTGTATTTTGGTTCTATTCGTCTTTTCATCTGCCGTTATTTTTCTATCATCGCTGACCCGCCGACGCATTGCAGAATCAGAAGCAGAGATAGCTTGCCCGGTTAATTTAATTCGCGTTAAATTATCTAGGTCGGGATACTTTTTTGGGTCGGCCAGGTCTTGCGCAATTTTTGCGTATGCTTTTACTGCCACGCCCATGCGCATAGGATTTCCTGAATTAAGTTCAATGCTTGCCTTTAAAAACTCTTTATTAATAATTCCGGTAGCAACTCGAGATAAAGACTTCAACTCTTGTTTCTGGCCTTGCACAGCCGTCAAAATACCTTGTTTAACCAATTCTTTATATATGCCTGGTTTTGCAGGGTCATTTGGATCGCCGTATAATTTTTCTTTTAAGTCTAGAAAATTTACGCTGTTAGGATACTCACTCGCCGCTGCAATTTCCTGCTCTAACTGCCGCCCCAGCGCGCTTGCCTGTGCAATACGTGTGCTGACTAATCGCTTTCGCGCTGCCTTACGAACACCTAACCCTAGTGTTGATGCGGCGGTACTGCTAGAGGCTGCAAACATCTTTTTTGCAGCCGGACTTTTCATCTTAGAAGTTGTGGTGTTTACTATGCCGCGAGTCTTATTTTTAAATTGGGTTGCAGCAGCTATTGGGTCAGCATTTAACGCTGGGTCGGAATCTATTTTAGTTGCTATAATCTGAATTTGTTCTTTAAAATCTCTACTAGCTTGCGCCGCTTCTGCATCAACTACTAACTTATTTTCTTCAAGCGCCCAGGTAGACAAAATATCTGCACCCTGTTTTCCAGCGGCTGCAAAGTCTACGCCGGCTTGTTCAAACACGGCACTGTTGGCTTGCACCTTAATTTGCTGTGAAGCAATTTTATCAGTTCTTTTAGCCTGAGAATTATAAGTTTGGATCTTCATCTTACTTTTGCCTCATTGCCGAGAACCCGCCGGATGCCCCACTTAATAGTGAGCTGTAAGCCTTCATTCGGTATGCCTGCTTTCGCTGGCGGCCTTCTTCGCGGGTGACGTTCGCGCCAAGTCGTAGTCCTACTCCTTGCTCTCGAAGCGCTAATGATTCTACTTTAGTGTTATACTTATTTTTCTCAATATCTTCGTCCATGTCGTTTGCGGCGGCGAGCATTACTAACAACGGCGTGTCCGAAGTCGCAACAACGCCAGAGTTACGATAATTTACTGCCATATTGTCGAGGAACTTACCGGCGTCATCGCGGAACCCAACCGCTTCAATATCGCCAATTAATATTTTTCTATCAGCTTCTTGATCTAGAACAGCGGCGTTTCTGTCTTGAATAGCCGCGTTATATTCAGAAACCTTTTTTGCAGCGTCGCCAGCTTTCATGTTGCCGGCAAAGCCCATCAGACCTCCTGCCACCGACGCTCCAGCGGCCAAGTATGCGTAACTCATCGCAGCCACGCATAGCGGACATAATCCGCACCTTCAGGCCCAAACTTTTTCATTAGCCCCTCTTCCTTCATTCCAATAAACTTTATAAATTTAACGGCTACCGGCCAATCTGGTCGGACGTTAGATTGAACGCGCCAGTACTCTTTGTGATTTATATATTCCAAAAATACCTCGCGAACTGCGCGAGCAATTATGATCGGATGTTCTAACATTCGGTTTGAACCGAGCATCCATGCTTCACCGCATCCGGCCCAAAGTGGGATTACGCCCATACAAACGATTGGCTCGTCTTTATCATTTAAGAGCGTGACGCAATTGCCGGCCTCTTCCATTACCTTGCCTTGCTCAAACCAATCCTGACCAGCGTGAGATGTGGCGCCTTCATCAATAACAATTTCGGCATGACCCGCCTCAAACGCAACCGTGTTAATAATCAAGGATCGTAAGTCTGCATACGGATATAGATACCAAGCAAAGTAAGTGGCAAAGGTTGATCCTGTACAATTGTAATAAATCCATCGGTGTCAAAGCCGCCCGCAAATTCAATCTGTTTATCGCCAGTAAACAACGTAACCGCTTGACCCATATTATTAACAGAGCTCCTAAACGGGATTGAGTCACTGTTCGAGTAACTCTCTCCAATTTTTACACCCACCGATCGATATAGCCGTAACGTTGCGTGTGTGAGCTTCTTTATCTTGCCTTGGCTTGTTCCGTTTGCAGAGCCTGCCTCGATGCGCATAGTGCGTAAGGTTGATGTATAGCCCAGGCCAACGTGTGCTTTAGTAACGTGCCTGGAAAGACTGATCGCGCCTGCCGAAACTGTTCTGTCGGGATGCGTTGCACCGTCTCCAAGGACAGAGACAACCTGGCCTTCTAAATGGTGTAAATTACCAAACGTATTTGCCGCCTGGGTCACAACAGACCCTGTTGCGTGAACAACCGCTGTGCCGGCAACAGCGCGGACGCACCCTGTCAGATTGTTGGTAGACTTACCTGTGTAAGAAATAATTTCTGTACCAATTTTTAAGGCACCAGAAGTTGCAAAAGTAGCCGCCGCTGCTAGCGGAACTGTAGTTGCGGTAGCTGATATCTCGGATGATAAAGTTGATGTCACACCAGCAAATGTTAGTGATGAATCAAGGAAGATGGCATCGGATACATCGCTCCCAAAATCTAATGGCGCTAAACGTTCTACAAATCTTTTTTCGATGCCGTTAACCGTTCGGCGCACAACTAGATATAGTTCATCTTCACTTAAATCGCCTGGAATGGTTGCAACCGATTCAACAATTGCATGATCGTAAGTCTGCGAAACGGCTGATCCCACTACGCCCGTAAAAGTTCCGCCCAATTTATGTAGATGCCAAGCAACTACTTGTTCTTCCCGTCGATGTGTAAGGCCTAATAATACACCGTCGCCCCGCGCTGCCCAGATGACGTTGTCTGGCTCTTGCTGAAGGGTCATATCAACGACGCCACCTTCAGTTATATGCTCTGCCAGAATGGTCATGTCCGGCGCTATAAAACCATCTACGTCAAAATTAAATACCAGTTCGCGGATCTTTCGGCGCGCACGCTGCAAGAATAAGACAGCATTGCCGCTTTGAATCGGCGTTACCTTCGCAGAGCCGTATGTTGTTTGTCTTTTAACTTGTATATTTGTTGGGGTTATCGGCTCGCCGGATGCGCTCGAACTAGCTGCAAACTCTCCGCCGGATGTTCCAACTATCAAAACTCGACCTGGCATCAAGAATCTAATTTGGTCAACAGTCTGAGCTGCAATAGTATAGCGCATTGCGTCCGCGTCATCTGGGCCGTCTTGAAATTGCTCAAACCCTCCGCTTTCGCTAAAGAACAACGTCTGAGGCTGTTCAGTTGTACCGCCAAGCACCAACCGCTCTTCGTAGAAACAAATAGTTGCTGGAAAGCCCGTTGTCTCTGAAAACGCCCCTAACGCCCATTCATCCGTTGCCTCAATTGATCCCGTGATTGTATTGCCGGAGCTCGCAGCTTCGTCAACTAGATCATCCGATGGCGAGATCAAAATTGTATCGTCTGTAATCTCGACAATTAAATAAGTACCATTATTATTTGCCGACCCCGATACCGTTATTTTTTGACCAATTTTAAAACCTTCATCAACAAACTTTTTAGCCGTGTCGATAATTCTGTCGTTATGCTCGGTTCCGGTTGAACTCGGGTCGCCTTCTTTAAATGAAATTGTGCCGGCAACATAAGTTGGAAGTAATTCAGCTCGGAGCTCGGCGTTCGTTTGAACAGTTGCAACCACTTCTGTCGTAGAGTTTCTAGACGTAATTTTAGCAGCGCCATCCAACATTTTAATTAGGCGCCCAACGTCCGTTGTTTGAAAACCTGCACCGCCGTTAATACCTGTTACTGCACTTGCCGTAATTGTTACAGAACTGGATAACCCATTGGATGTAAAAGTTGTTGCGGTTGTATTATCGTCCTGCATTGGGCCGAGCTCAAAAACAACTGCGGCTAATGTCCAATCGTCGTGATCGGCTCGGGTTAATTTTTGCGGCGGGTGGTTTTGATGTACAAGAAACATAACGTCTGCGCTTTGCGCAAAACGTATGTCAAACAACTCGGCAGTTAGATAAGGCGCTACAATAGTATAAACGCGCGCAGCGGTTCCGGCAGAGGTATATGTTGTAAACCCGGTTGAGTTTACATTTGTAGAGGTCATGTCTTTGAGAGCAAACGTATTAGTGCTGACACTTGCAACTTTAAAATTTTTACCATTAACTTCGGTCATTCCAAGAACGCCGGAAATAAAAACTTCATCGCCGTTTGAAAAACCGTGAGAGTTGGAAGTAACAACGGCTGGGTTAGCTTTTGTAATTCCAGAAATCGTTTTAGCAGTTTCTAAAATTTGCGCGCCGTCTTTAAAAAACCGGAAGTAATTATTGCCAGCCTCAATGATATATGTCTGCTCGGTATTAAACTCAAAAGGTATTATTCTAGTTGCCAGGGTGCTCGTTTTTACTTCAGAAACAAATTTAGTTCCTGACCGCCGGGTTGCACCGCCATGTGGCAAGGTCGAGAAGTTCTCGAGAACGCTGCACATACTAAAATATTTGGATAGGTCAATTCTACCGTCCAGACGTGGAGACGCTACGCCACTTGTGAAACTTGAAAATGCATATGCTGCTTTTGGCAAGTCTAAAGCCTCGCGTCCGTAAAGAATGTTGAGCTGATTTCCGAGGGCGTACCTTCGGTTGCATCCACAAACTGAGCCGTCTTTAATTTGGATTCAAAGATATTAAATAGCTGTGCCTGCAAACTAACAGAGTTGACCAGGCTGTATGCAATTTCAAAAGATAATCTTGCCACAATAGTCTCAATTAGCAATGTGTCGTATTCATTTGCGTCTAAAACCCGTGAAATAAATTTAATACGCATTGTGCCTTCGTCACTGACGATCGAACGACCTTCAACTTCGTAGACAACTCCGTTTTCTTCGCCTTCAACCTCGAGCACGCGCAGGCAGAATGGCTCATTTGGCAGCGGGTAACTGAACGCGTATTCAAAGACAGGTGTTGTACCTTGCACCAACTCAATTCTTTTAATCAGACAATTCCAGGGGTGCGCCCGAAACACAGCATCGCGAACACCGCCAAAACGCTGGTTACAAACCCGAGCGGCTTTTGAATCCTCAGTCAAACTGATGATGTTTGATGCCCCAATATTATTTAAGGCTGCATTACAAATATCAACATCACTTGCCATGTGTTTCCCTTTTAAATGAAAGGGGGGCCGAAGCCCCCCAATCGTTTAGTCAAAAGCGTAAGTCATAACGAGTTCAATCAAACCAGCGCCGTTTGAACCAGCTAGAGAAACGGTGACAGGAAAACCATCCTTGTCAGCGTCAACAACCGTTCCAAGCCCGAGGGCTACGGTGGCAACGATCGCCACTGAAACAACTCCTGTTGAAGCTGCCGCCGCTTTAAACTCATCAACGTCAAGAGCTACCTCCGTCCCCGCTGCGTTGTTATAAACAGCGTGTCCAACAGAGATAGTTGTAGATGAACCAAGCGCCGCATGTGAAACAATACCGCTCAGAATACGAGCTCCGTTCGGCAAGTTAAACATGTGGATATCACTTTGCTCAGTAGCAGCTGTATAGCTGCCATAAGCAACGCGCACCCGTCCTCCTAGTTCGTTTGTTTTGATCATCTCGCTAGGCGAGTTTTGATCCCATTTAGTTTTTTGAACACTATAAACAGTAGCCATTTTTCAAACCTCCTTTAAGATTCGGTGCAGAGGATTGAAACAACTTTATCTTCTTCCATGCGCGTCGCTCCAACCGTCTGGCTGTAGTAGACTTGCGTGGAATAAGATTTGTCGGAACGCTCCTCAATTCTAGATTTGGCGTCTTGCCCAACTGCCAATAGCAAGCCGTCTTGAGCCCAGGCGAAACATGTTCTTGTCGTACCGGACAATGCCAACCTGTTTGTCATATGGAATTGAAAACCTAAAAAGGAATCGAGGCTTCCTTGGGCTAAAGCTTTCACAGTGTTGAAATCTGAATTTTTTACTTCAGTCGTGTTCAACAAATCTGTTACTTGCTGGGGACTCACTGCAATATGCCGAGGGATTGACGGATCAACGTCTGCAAGATCAAGCTGTTCTTTAGCAGCTAAAAGCTTTGCAACTGTTAAGCCGGCAGAACCAGTTGCAATAATATGAGCGGCTGCGAGATCGGTAGAACCTGATCCGCTTTTGCCCGTCTTACTAGCTCCGGTTGCCGCCGTTATAATTTCCGAATCAATAGCTCGGTTCATAGCGGCAGCCGCACTTTGTGCATAAGCAGATGTTGGATCAATGATAGTCGCAACTTGGTCAGCATCATCGATTAAATCTGCAAATTCGTAAGTGTTCATACTCACAGAACGACGTGAGTGCGGCACTTCTGTTAGCGGAGTGTCGCTGTGTCGACTTACCTTGAGTACAGCTGAAACTGAAGAGACCTGGTCGAAAAATGCCTTTTCGCCAGTAACAGATTCGTTACGAACAACGCCTCGTAACATAGAGCCGCGTTGCTGAGATAGCAGCGCAACTGTTTGCCCAAACTGTTGGGAAAACGCAGTGGTAATTTGATTTGACATTGTCAAACCTCCATTTTGTTTAGGTTAAGAATTTTGCGGTGAGCTACCCAAAAAAAACGGACTCATTCCTACGTTTTCGCAACGTGAACGGCACTGCTTTAGTGCAAGCAACAGGACTTTTCAGCTACCCTGATTTTATTCCATTTCTGGAAACTTTTGTGCGTAAAGACGGCTTCGCCGCTCAACATATTCTCTGTGTTGAGGATGGGAACCGTCAAATAACGGCCCTTGCGGATTTTCAATCTCACGCAATTGATCATTTATATCGTCTGGCGAAAGTCCGCCAGAGCCTTTTGCTATGCCCTCAAAAGCATCCTCGGACACTCGTTCTTTTATAAAGCTTCCAACGTTGACCATAGCTCTAACAAAATCTGGGTTGTCTCCAAGCTTAGAACCATCAGCAAGATCAATTTCTGTAAGCTCTCCGTCGCTAAACTCTTTTAAGATTGAACTGCCTAAATTAATATTGTCCTCGTATTTGCCGCCCCATTCTTTTTTTAAAACTGCCTCGCGCTCGCTCCTGATCGAATCATAATCAGGCACATTCTCCGCGCTCTGTGCGAGAAGTTCGTTATAACTTTCTGCAAGCTTTTGAGCTTGGCTTGGGTTCAAACCGATGTCGTGAGCAGCTGTTTTATACCAGCTCATTATCTCGTCGTTTGTGTTTTCGCCAAGGTCTAATTCGTAAGCGTCAGCGCTTTCTGGGCGACCAAGGCGATCGTAAACGTTGTCCCAATCTTCCGGCGAGCTGTGCTGCCCTGGTATAGCAACCTTGTCTCTGCCAATCATAGATTGTGCGTTAATGTAACTCTTCGCTAGATTGCCGACATCTTGGATCGGACTAAGCGCGCTATGGTCTCGAATGTCTTCGGGTAAACTTGATTTCCAGCTAACTTCCTCAGACGGTTGCGCTGCCGGCTCTGCCGACGCCTCCGCTACCTGTTCGTCCGCCATTTTTTAATCTCCTTGCTGTTGTTGAAGTTTTTCTTCTGACATTAAATTTAAAATATAAAGAACCACGCTTCTCTGACCTTCTCGAAAAGCCATCTCGAGAGCGTCATTAGTAAAATTACTAACATTAAAACCAGACTTATTTTTAAGCTGATCGAGAACAATCTCGCCAGCGGGTGTGTCAAAAATTTCTTTAGTTGCATCAACAAGACGCTGCCGCTCGTGCATAAGGGCGTCTTGTTCAATTTCATAGCTACTCATTCGAGATGCTTTCTTCTGCTTGAAGCACTTTTGCCATCGGAGCGGCGGCGCCCATTGATTCGGAGACTTGTTGTATTTGAGCTAACTCGGCTTGTTGCTGTTCTTGCTGGGCTCTATTTTCTCTGTCTTGAGCTACTTGGAACTCCCCCTTAGTTATACTCGCAGGGATGCTTAATGCTTTTACAACGTGCCTGATCAAACCATCAAAATCAAAGTGATCAAAAATGCCGGCGTTAATGGATGCCAGTGGCCCGAGAATCTCAAACATCCGCATAATACCGGAAATATCACTTTGACGTTGAGCCTTGGCTAATGGCGATACATATTCAATATCTACATCACCGGCAGCAACACTCTCAGGCGGCTCTGGAAACTTACCAGACCGCAATAAAATGTTATAAACCCGATCAATCATCGGAGATAAAAGCTCGGCTGTAAGGCGTCCTAAAACCGGCCCTAAAACGCGCATTTTTTCTTCTGTAAGCTGGATCACTTCAGTCGCTGTTTTTTGCGGCCCTTGACCCATAATTAATTGATCTACATAAAAGCCTGATCGAATAGCTTGCCGGCGTTGCTCCTCAATATTTAGGCCAAGCGGAGTCTGAGCTCCAATATTTAAAGGCTCAATTCGATCTCGCGTGCCAGACCGGTAAAACATTAACGATCCAGGCCGGGTTCTAATTGGAAGAACAAAACCATCGTCCGGCACCATCAACGGGGGGTCGACCTGTTTTTGGGCTGCTTTAATTGTTACTTCAGACATCGCGTTAATCATTTTCGCGTCTGCCAAAATTGTCATTGATGGGCTTCTGCCGTAACTAAGCTCGTGGGATGCCTTTAAAAATCTAGGGCAGCAATATGCAAATTCCTGGTAGCCGCCTTCCCGCAAAATCTGTTTGCTTTCGGGATCGATGTAACAAGACTTGAACGGCATATTATCCGCGTCATCCTTGTTATAATCTCGCTCATCACGAGGCATTACAACGTGAAGCACTTCAACTTCTTTGTACGGGTCTTTCTCCATGTCTTTAAGACGTTTGTCAGACATATTGTCTTCGCCAAACTTATTTGCGCACGCTCGCAAAGACATTTTAAATTTGCGGAAAACTGTATCGACGCGGCCCCATTCATCTTCAGCTAAATAGCACTCGCTTATATGCCGCGTACTAAATCGAACGCCGCCTTCGTATTCATCGATCAGCATTACGCCAGTGCCGAAAGTTATGAGGTCATGGTAAAGCTCGTGGATTTGTTCGGAAAAGTTAGACCGTTTAAATTCCGCATACATAATATCAACAATGCGCTCAAGATGTTCTTTTGCTTCATCGTCTGTGTTTAATTCCGGGTTCTGGTATTGCAGATCAAACCATCTTGTCGATGGGTTGGTGAGCATCCCGTGCAAGCTTGCTGAGAGCAACTCGGCAGCATGAATAGCTGTGCTGTCGAAAATCTTTTCCATGCGCTTGTCGCCAGGCGTGCGCGTGATCGAGACATCGCTTTTACGCGGGACAATGTAGTCGCCAATTTCTTGCCAGTGGTTTTCCCACGTTTTTCGCTGCGTAGCTAACGTGTCAAGCCGGCGTAGTAGCATCACCGCCTGTTCATCTGGCTCGTTTAAGGTCGGCATATTTTTATTCGCCTAACAATGTCTTGCTGGCTGTTGCATCGCTAGAGCCAAGCACGCTTTTCGGTATACGATTGCGCGAGCCAGCACCGCGCCGAATTGTCCGCCGTCTTTTTTCCTCGGCGTCACTGTTGCTGCCTGCTTTCACAACTGCTGCTGGGGTAACAATTCTTGGTGCTGGTGCAGGCGTTACAGGCGCTGGCTGAGATTTTTTGCTGGAAAAACTACTAGCAATTCCTGATATTGCACTAATTGCGCTAATGGGGTTAAAACCGCCCATTTTGACCTCCTAATTCTTTTACTAAAAAACATTGCGCATAAACATTTGTTATTGTTCTTGCTGTTGATCGAAATTTTCTCGCTTTTGATGCAACGTATATACAAAAGTATTGATTATTAAATTCGTGATATTGAACTTTGAGTTCTGTTGGTGACATTGTAAGCATGATTACGAGTAGCCACGGCGACCCACTCATTACTATTTCTTCTTTGCTGTCTTGGCAGACTGTTTAAAAGCTCTAGCAGTTGGCGCACCTTTGCTTCCTGCCTTACGCATTTTTTCTTTAGCGCCGGAAGCTATGCGTTTTCGTTTCGCGTGAATGTTGGCGTATAGACCTTGCTTTGCCATTATTTTGACGGTTTTCTTTTAATTGGCTTTTTGACAGGGGGCCGACCTTTTTTTGTTCCGTAAGTACCTGGGCCTCGGGGCATTTATTTCTCCTTTAAGTTATACTGATGTTCCTAAAAGGCTGGTTGTTTTTAAATTAGAATCATCGATGAGCCCTTGACTGGACGTGACGATCGTTGACGCGCGGCCTTTACGCCGCTTTAAATCTCGCCGCAAATTATCTTCAACCTTAGTGTTAGGCGCGTTAATCGCAGGCTCCGGCTGGATAGGCGGTATCGGCGGTAAATCGACTTTTGGCGGCTTCGGAAACAAAAAACTCATGCGCTTAACCTCGTATCAAAAGGATTGTAAGCCGCGTCCGCAAACGGCTGCGGCGACTGTTTATTGTCAAAACTTTCTTCTAACGCGCAGGCCATATATCTCGCTGCGTCAGCCGTGTGGCTCGAGAAATCATGCACCGGCTTCGACTTAAAAGTTCGCGCTTTTTCGTCCCATTTCCGGTGATAATGCCGAAGCGCTTCCAACGCTCGGCGACACTTAACTCGATCAAAATAACATCTCGGCAAAAGTATGCGGAAAGCATGGATGCCGTCCTCAATCGCTATGCGAGGAAGCACCCGAAACCGGATGCCCAGCTCTTGCGCCGATTCTATTCGCGTTTTCCCCGTACCCATTTCGGTAACGCTGAGATCATGTGGGCCGTAATGGTGCTCGTATAAATAACCATCTTCTTCAGACTTCTCTTGAAGTACTCGAGCGTAAAATGGTAGGCCTTCACCACGCGCCTCAAAGTGATCAATAACTCGCACTGAACCTCCTCGAGGTATCTGCGCAAATAGTATCGAAGTGTAATCATGGATACCGATATCCCAAAATGTTGAAACTTTCAGCGCCGGATCGTGCGGCACGTCGGTTATACGATCTTTGTCCGCTAAATCTTGTAATTCTTTGCCGTAGATAGAGCCTGGTACGTTGGCAACCCAAGAACACTCGAACTCCTGATCAAATTGATCCTCAGTCATTGTCGACTTGGCCGCCGTCAGCTCCTCTTCGTCAATCAGATCAGTCTCGCTCGATTTGTACATCGCGCGATTCCAGCCCTCAGTAGCCGCGCCAGCGTCCCACAAATCATAAAAATAGTTCTGGGTGCCTGCCGGCGTGCCAATAAAAGTGCAAAAACCTTTTCGATCGGACAAAGCAGGCCTAATAACCTCGGGGAATAAGCTATCCGGCATTTGCGCGACTTCGTCCATTGCGCAGCCGTCCAGATAAATTCCGCGAAGACTTGAAGGATTTTCAGCTCCAAGAAGCGTTATACGAGCTCCGTTTGGAAGGTCGCACCGAAGTTCTGTCTCGTGATACTTTGTGCCAGGTATACCTGACGCAAACGTTTTCAAATAATCCCAAGCAATCGACTTCGATTGCCGGTAGCTGGGCGATATGTAAGCGTACCTTGGATTCTTCTGCTTATTCATAATTGCTGCGCGGAGTAGATGATTTATTACGCAAACCGTCTTTCCAAATCGCCGATGCATTACAAGCACGTTGAAACGGTAGCTATCGAGCATTTTGTGAAGCTCGAGCTGAAGCGGCCTCGGCGTGTACGGTATTTCTATTGTCTGAGTTTTTGTTGCCACAGTGGGACAGAGCCTGTTTTGGGTATGTATTATGTAGTAGGAGCCAGCACCCGGTTGCTTGGGGGGTGGGGGGGGTCAAATTCGAGAAACCAGCAAAAAAAAGGGGGGGGTCAGGTAATAAACCTGACGGTCACGCCAATGTTTTCAATGGTTTACCTGACGATCGCCACGACTCAGCCACATTCACAATTGAATCGGGCCTTCGTTCTTTATTTGTTCTGGTTTCTTCGCGCGCGAACGCAGACATCGCGGCCAACCACAGCAACGTATGATAAAAGATGCTAACTCGCTCCCCACTTAATCACGATCTCGCCAACCTCATCGGCCTTGTCCTCTTGCTTATTCCTAACACCAAGAGGTGCGAGCTGTCGGATCATCTTGTCCTTGTAATCAGCTTCGAGCCTACGACGTCCGACTTCAGCCATCGCCAATTTGGGATCGGCAGGCAAAGCCTTACCAACCAAATCAATAATCTCGTCTCGCATTACCTCGGCCTGCAAAGCTCGAGCATTACGATACGCCTGGTAATTTTTCTCATCTTTCTGAACGTACCTTAATATTGTTTTCCAGGTCGGAAGGTCAGCGTCCAAACAAATCCTAGTGAGGCTCTCACCCTCAGCCAAGCGCTCACAAACGTGCTTAAAGTTCTTTGCGGTCACTCTAATGTAGGGTCTGGCCATTGAATACCTTTTGCAAAAGAAAAGACCCGAGCTTTTAAACTCGGGCCTTTAAGTCTAACCACTTGGGAGTAGGGTCTAACGTCAACACTCTGAGCACCAGGTCTGCCAACGTTAAACATTTGATACCACATTTAGTGTGCATAGTCAACACACCATACTACATATTGTACCACAAAGTTAAAATAGCTCTCTCAAACTGCCTTTTTACCGTCGAGGGGTGAATACCCATCACACGCCCTACCTTGCTCCAAGCTGGCCCCCTTTGCCTTTTAGCCGCACTGTGCGCAACAGCCCACACAATCCGACGGTCATCAACCGGCATTGCCAAAGCCACGTCCAACGCTAACTCGTAATGAGATATCTCCGTTGGACTGGCAGCCGCCAATCTAACTTTCACCTCGTTATAGCCAAAAGCTAAATTCACGTCTGCTTGAAACTCCGGCCAGCAACTCTTCAAACTTCCAAACGCTCGAACGTTCGGCATTCGACGTTCAGTGTCAGCGGCCTTTAAAAAGAACTGCCCTAACCCTGCAACATCTGCAACAATTTCACTCAACTGTTTAAACTTTTTCCGCTCAATTAATACCTCAAACGCGTCACTCATCTGAAATCCCCTGTTTTCCGCGTATTGGCGGCACCGATACCCGAATGTCTAAAGACAATTCGGGTGTTTCGGTGCTAAACCACCATATTTACCAAAATACCCGAATTGAGCACCGATTTGCACCGAAACACCCGAATTGACCACGTAAGTCATTGATATCATTCAATTACGCAATTCGGGTATTTTTGGTGAGTTGATTGCCGCCAATTTAGACATCTTCGACCTCTCGACTATGATCTCGAAGTGCTGCCAGATACCTTATTTCGTCTTTTTTAAGATAGACCCAAGAGTTAAATTTACGACCCGCCATAAGCTGTTCCCATCGAACATCATTAGATACGCGGACGTCTGTTTTACGCCATTTTAATTTTTGACCAGGCAGGCGTTTCCAAACAAAATCTTTTTGCCAACCAAAAACACTCATTCCATCTTCTTCGAGCTTTATTTGACTAAATTGTTTACCAGGCATTTAAACCTCCGTTAACCAAACGAACTCATTTTCCATACCCAGAAACTCATCCGCGACTAATGAGCATACGCTCTCATTAAAACGAGACCTTTTGTGCTTGCTGTCAGTTACGATTAGCCCTTTGAGATGCTCAAACAACGCATCAAGGCTTAATCCTTTACAGGTTGGCGGCAGGCCTAGCCGGTTGTCCTGCAATAGCCCTCGAGCGGCGAGATTATTAATACCTTTAAACAATATCTTTTGATTTGCGCCCCGAGGCTTCTTTTTTCGAGGGGTTGCTTCAGCAACGCTTGCCTCGGCTACTACACAACTTGTGACAGTTTTGCCGCGTTCGTTTGTTCCGATCTCAATAACCTCGAGCTTAAACGGGAATACGCCGTCGATTTCCATTTCTCGTTGCTTGGTCACAGTTGCACAGCTAATTTCTCCCGACTTTTTGATCTCAATTTCAGTGTCAGTAGCCGCTCTAAGCGCGCTGGAGCCCCTGGCGCCCTTGGATTCATCTTTACCGCTGTGATGAATGAAACAAACGTGTGCGTCCGTTGCGTGCCGCACCTTATCAGCGTTAATTACAAGCATACCCATATCTTCGGCTGCATTCTCGTTGCCGCCAGCCATTACCCTGGCGAGAGTATCAAGGACAACAATTGTTACATGGCCCATTTCTTTGGATTTATGCGTAATAGTATTGATTAGCTTGGTAACATCGGCCTCGGCATCAAGCATATTTACGCTCGTTGGGATAACCGAAAACGGTATGCCGTCGTTAAGCTCGTTGTGCTGCTTAAAAGCAGCAACACGGTTGCGAATGCCATAGCTGCCTTCAGCTGCAACATATATAACACCGCCGGCGTCGACCTCTTTGTTACGCCAGCTCCGGCCTAAAGCAATGTGCAGGCAGAGATCCGCCATGAAAAACGTTTTGCCGCAATTGGATGGGCCGTACACAACACTCATTTGAGCTTTGCTTAAAACGCCTTCAACAAAATCATCCGAAGTAGTTACCGGCAACATATCGTCAGCATCAATTGTCGCAAAGATGTCAGAGTTACTTACAGTTTCCAGCTCTTCAACCGGCGGCTTTGTAACAGCCGGAAAGCCGCGCAATTCTGCCATTAATTCATTTGCTGAGTTGATCTGGAGCCAATCGAAAACGTCCGCTCGTTTTTGCAATGTACTGCAAATGTTACAAACTCTTACGGATTTGGCATGTTTAAAAACCTTTCGAGAGATTAAGTCAGAGTGCCTGATCCCCGCTTCATCGTTATCAGGGATTATAAAAACTTCTTTGCCTGCAAAATACGGCACGAGTTCGTCTGCAAATTTGTTTGCACCGCCTGGGCCGCACGAAGCAACAAAGCCTGCCTCGGCCAACGCGTCGGCGTCCTTCTCGCCCTCAACAATAATCACATAGTCGCTGTTAAGGAGCTCCGGCAGCCGGTAAGGAATTACAGGCAGCCCTTTTACAGAATGTATCCATTTACTTTTGTCGTTCGGGTCTGGCCTGGCTTGCCTAAAATCCTTTGGCATAAAACGGCGCACTTGCATATGCAACTCGCCAGCTTGGTTTATATAGTTATATTTTTTAATGATCATGCGAGGAAGCAACGCGATATCTATATCAGGAACTGCCTTGGCAATAACTGCCCCGCCCTCGGCCAGCTCGTGGTCAAAGAATTGGTTTGCATCTATTTTAACTGACAGGCTTCCTCGAGTTCCAAATCGCAATTCGGTTGCAGAGCTCAACCTTTTATTCGGCTCGCCCCAGCGTTCGCAAGCGGCGTCAGCAACTTCGTTTGAGCTAAAATTCATCTTCGCCCTTATCATTCCAAACGTCGTATGGATTTAAGCTTGTAAGGTCGTTTCTAGCGTTATTACGAGACCAGATATTGTTACAGCTAAAGCACTCGTATTCTTTAGAATACCCCAAATGTAAGAGCAGCTCGGTATCGCCTGATCCGCAAGCAGGACACTTTCTGCTATCGGTCATCATTAGAACGGGATCTCATCGTCAAGCTCATCAGATTTATCAGCAATCATTTTGAGCTCGGCAAATTTACCGATGCAACTGCGCAAAAACTGCGTCCATTCATCCCGAGACAAATATCTCAAATCGTATTTATTAAGGCTGTCTAAATACTCCCCGCCTAACGCTCCGGCATCGCGTAGCATTTGGTTTTCGCGCTCTGTCATATCATTCATCATCTTTTTGCCCCACGTCCTTCCACGTACCCGATAACGTCTTGTATTCGACAAAATCGTCTCCAATCATGGTTACTTGCCCAGCAACCAGCGGTGGCCGGTAGCGTTGGCTTTCGCAGCCAGCAAGCTGCGCAGGGATATCCAGCTTTTTATTAAATTTGGTGCATGTCCAAGCTGCATCTTTTGATGCTTCGCTATAGACACAACTGCGACAGTGCCGTTCTACTTTTTCACCATCATGGCAAACGGGACTAAACTCACACCATCTGCACTGGTAGAAGTCGGCACTTTCGTTAACGCGGTCAGGTATGGAAGTCTGCGAATAAATTATGCGTTTTGCATTATCTCTGTACTTCTCAGCCTCTAACTTATTGAAGTCTGTGCGCACTGCCGTCCATGCTCGACCGCCTGAACTGGCAACAACCAGCCAATGCCGCTTTCTCTTCCGATACAGCATATAAAGTTGGGCCTGCGCGTAGTATCCTTCGTTCCAATTGAACAGCGCGTTTTTCTCGCCGTGCTTATCAACAAGCTTTTCAAACGCTGCGAACTTTTTTTCAGACGTGCATTTGACCTCGCCGACGTGCCAGGTAGTAGGCGCCTGTTTCAGCCCCAATACCTCAAAATCCAGGTGTCCGGCAAAATGCCCGTCGAAATCTAAACACTCAATTTGTTCGCCTGTTTTAAGATCTCGATCAATAATTCTGAGGTCAGTGTCTTCACGTAAGGAATTAATCACGAGATCCTCAGTCCTATGACCATCTCGAAATAATTTTAGCGTCTTTGCCTTATGGGGTGGTGATTGTACAAAATGAAATCTGTAATAAATTCGTCGCTGGCAATCGCCTGCACCGCTCATTCCAAGATATCCGCGTTGTGAATTTTTAGCTTCTCGTTTTTCAAGTAAACTGTCTGCCGCTCGCAGATTCGGGTCTCCGCCGTCAAAAATTAAATTGACCATCGTTAATTCCGTCCATAAAAATAGGCGGCTGGCGTTATACCAGCCGCCGTGGTTTTAAGCCCAGGGTGACGTTGGAACAGCCGGTGCATCTGTTTGTGTGGTAACTTGCGATTGCACTGGTTGTTCTGCCGCCGGCGTTTGAGTTGATCCAAAAGGGCTGTATCCAACGATTTTGTTTTTGGCCGGCCAATCGCCTTGAGCCTCTTCCGTTTCAACTTTTACGTTTACACGCTTTGCAATTAGCTCATCACTGTCACCAATGCGTATAATGCCCAGCGCAACGCCGATCTGGTTAAGCTCTGCCTTTGCAATTTCCATTGCCTTAACGCTGGTTGAATGCCAAAGGTTCAAGTTTTGCCAAAGGTTTGTGCTGCCTAAATCAAATTGTATTTGTAAATAACTATCGCCGGCCCTTGAGACTTTTGCTTCAGCGGCAACGATGGTTGCCGGATACACCCCGTCTGCAAGCAGTGGAAAGTCTCTGCCGCCGCCAACATTTTGAGCATCAACCTCGTGATTAATTACTACCATTTTTTTGATCCTTAGTTTTTTTAATTTCTGTGACTATTGCGTCCCACTCAAAAGGCAATTCAGCCGGTATGTTGTAGCGACTTTTGGCAATAAAGCTTGGCTTTTCCTGGGTGTAGAGCACCCTCGAGCCATCACCAATTGCGATATTTTTGGTTTGCCCAAAGCCTTTGTCGATGGCTCGCGTGCTTGTAAAATAGTTGGCGAACCCCACGATATCGCAGAACTCCATACAAGTAGCTGCAACTTTCTTTTGAAGTTTAGGCATATATCTGTCGTAGCCCTCGGAAGCCGGATCTTCGTAACGTTTGAGCTCGGAGTGCGCGAGCATGATCACTGCCATACCCTTGTTCATCCGAAGTTTATTTAATTTTTCCAGTAGTGAACGAAAATGCATGTCGGCATATTCGTAGCCTTTGCCGTACCCGAAATCTTCAATTGAGGTTAGGCCTTTTGTTTTGTAATTCGGGTTTGTTTTACCCTCGGCAACTGTTTTCTCGAATACAAGCGGGGCCAGCCAATCCAAGGTATCTACAACAACCGTTTTAAATTTGTGTTCTTCGTTGATCAGCGTATCAAGTGCGGTATCGACGTCTTCAAAACTCTCTGCTTTTGAAAACCGCGCGCTACCGGCAACGTCCGCACCGTCCTCCGTTTGAATGAAAATTGGTTCATTTGCTTTAGAAGCAAAGGTAGTTTTACCAACCCCAGGTCTGCCGTAGACCATAATTCGAGGTGGCGCGAATGCCTGTCCCGTAAGTATATCTTTTAATGTTTTCACAATTCGTCTCCTCTAAGTCTCCTCGGCGCGGGGCAAAAAACTCCATTAACCGAGGAGACGATTAATTTTCAATTGGAATCTCCTGCCCCACTAAATCCTGAATCATTACTTGAACGCCAACCACGTCTTTTGACCAATACGCTCTGAAGTCATGTATTAAACTATCGTCTTCAATCACATTCTCGTTCTGTAGAAGGTCAAAGACTGCTTTCACGATGTTATCAATATCGCGCCTACGCTTATCTGGGCGCCCAACTGCCAGCTCCACGCTAATCGGCGTTGTAATAGTATTTATCTTTTGTTGCTCGGCCACATGTCTTCGTGCGTCTGCCGCCCATTCAGTGTATTTTTTAGTTTTGTATGTTCGGCCTCGAGCGTGACGCCAAAGCGCGTTAACGCTTGGCGGAAAAGGCAGTAATAAAATTTTCATACTGTTTCTTCCCTTAACAAAAATGCGTTTTGATGATCGTTTGCTAGAACTGCACCTCCGGTTACTTCGGATATAATTGCGTTCCATTTCGCAGTTGGTCGATTTATTCCGCGCGCCCAGTGGTAACATGCCGCTCGGGTGCAGCCGATGCGTTCAGCTGCTTTCTGGTGCGACAGATTTTGTTCAAGTAGCCAATCTTTAAACAACATTATTGCATCCGTAATAAAAATATATATGTGTAAGTTTTTCTTGCAATTATTAGTAATTTAATTATTAACTGATTTATATATCTATTTTGAAAGCGTAGGATGATCTACAAAAATGAGTATTCAGAATGGAACACTTAACCTAACAGGAGAATAAAATGAGTTTTGCATACGAACATTCCCCAGATTGGCAAGAAGCATATGAACGGGACAATGAGGTAAAAAATAACAAATCAGTGAAAATAAAAGAACGTTCGTCACAGTTTGAGAGGAGCAACAAACCTTACGCAAAATTTATAAAAGATAATAATGAAAGTCCGTATTTTACTTTAACGCGAGCGTTGTGCCAAAATCAGCTCCGCCATTTTTTAGCTAACGAAGATAGAGCAAAAACCAAAATTCGGCGTTTTTTTGACAGTAGTTTTCAAAACTATTTTTTAGGCGCCATTTTAGTTGAACATCAGCTAAGTTCAAAAAATGGCACTGTAACAACATTCGGCATCCCGCAAGCTGTTCTTATAGAGTTAATGAAAGGTTCTTTATCAAGCAAGCGACGCGCGATATCTACCGCTGAAGCGGATGGCTACATTTATATAAGAGAACGCACACTACATAGAAATCAAAAAAAAGTGTTTGCTACTGAAGCTACTATTAATGATTTTGTAGCTCGCGCATTTGAATACCATAACGTTGCGGCAGAAAACGGCCTGCGCTGTAGCACAAATAATTGGGACAAAGCACACAATGCGCATGCTGTATTGCTTGAAACAGGAAAAGCCAAAATTGAGGCGTTTTTTAATACTTTTAACTTTATTGGTGGCGTAAAAAATGGAAAATAATATTTTTCTGTTAGCGCGAGCGCAAGGCATTACTATGTCGGGACTTGCAGAGCGCGTTAACATGGCAGCGCCCACTTTGCGGCGCTACGCTCGCCAGGAGTCTCAGCCAAAGCCTCAGCTTGCTCAAGAGTTGGCAGACGCACTTAATTGCAGTGCCGCTGTTGTGATGGGGCTGCAAGAAATACCAGCTGTAAGTGCAAAATTGCCTTTGTACGGCGGGTACGAGACCGACAATAATAAGATAGATTTCCGACTTGCGGTTGATTTTATGACTCGACCTGGATCGTTAATAGGGGATGCCGACGTTTTTGCAGTGCATGTGGTTGGTGAGCGCAACAACCCGCGTTTTGTTCAGGGTGAGGTTTTAGTTTGCAATCCGCGAACGCCTTTGTCACGTAGACGTGACGTGGTTGTACAATACGATGATATGACGGGCGAGGTTGCGTTTTTGTTAAGTGCCTCACCAAACGAAATTATGTTAAGATTTTACAATGGTGATGAGATCAAAATTGATCGCAAAAAAGTAACAAGTATTGCAACAATTTATGCAATTCATACTAAATTTAGCTCCTATCTACATTCATCGGTAAAGTAAGTTTTTATTACATAACTATTGTAGGTGTAAGTTTTTCGTACTAACGTAATTAAGTAAATAATTACGGGAGTATGGAAAATGACATTTATTAAAGACTCGTTTGCTGTTGTTTTTATTATTTTTCTTGCGTATTTCGCAATTAATTTTGGCTGCCTTTTAATTGATCAGTGTGCAGTCGAACAAGGTTGGATGCAATGAGCCCCCTTGGGCTCGGCGTCAAGCTGCCTAAAATTCGTCGAACAATCCTCGAGACCGCCGCGAAGTTAATCACAGGCGATCGAGAGCGCGAGCATGGCGACGCCCTCGAGAATTTTGAATTAGTCGCTGCATACTGGTCTGCGCACCTAAATATAAAGATTACGGCAACCGACGTGCCCACGATGATGGAGCTGTTTAAAATTGCTCGGCGAAAAAGCGGCCTCTATCACCAGGATAACTACGTTGATGCAGCTGGCTATGCTGCTTTGAGTTATGAAATTGCGTGCGAAACCAAAAAGAAATGAAATCGTTTAGTATCTACTTTTTATTTTTTTTGTATTTAGTTTTTATAGTTTTGCCAACGTGTTTTCTTTTTGCGCTTTTGGGGATTGCAATATCTTCCGCGCAGATGATTTCAGAACATAAAAAAAGCCCCCGAGAATGTAACTCAGGGGTGCTTTATGACAAACATAAAATTTATTGAGACGTCTATATGCTGAAGGTTTTAGATTTATTCAGCGGCATTGGCGGGTTTAGTCTTGGGCTTGAACGGACAGGTGGATTTGAAACTGTCGCCTTCTGTGAGATCGAAGACTTCCCGCGCAAGGTCTTGGCTAAACACTGGCCGGACGTGCCGTGTCATAAAGATGTTAGGAAATTAAATGCCGAAAAAGTCGGAGCAGTTGATGTTATTACAGGGGGATACCCTTGCCAGCCATTTAGTCTTGCCGGGGTCAGAAAAGGCGATCAAGATGACCGTCACCTCTGGCCAGAAGTGTTGCGGCTCATGGCTACCATCCGGCCCCGTTGGGGAATTTTCGAAAATGTTTATGGCCACGTTTCAATGGGCCTCGACCAAGTGCTTTCTGACCTGGAAGCCGAAGGCTACGCCAGCCAGACATTTATTGTTCCAGCTTGTGCCGTCGACGCCCCGCACAGACGAGATAGAGTCTGGATTGTGGCAAACACCGAACGCCCACGAGGACAGGGCGGCACACTACACGCTAGAGACAAGCTACAGACACAAACAGGAAGGGCGGCAGATACATCTGGCGCAAGAGGTGAGGGACGAGAGAATGTGGCCGACACCGACCTCTTCCCAAGCACGATCAGAGGGGATGATCAGGCAAATGCGGGAGAAGGTGAAGGAGGGAACTCTGACGCAGGAGGAAGCAGAGGCAATGATTTCGGGCAGTCTGGAACCGGCGAGGATGGGATCAATGTGGCCCACGCCGAAAGCGGTTATGCCCGACAATCTAAAAAGCAACCCAGAGATAAGGCGGGGAAGGATAGTAAGGAAGTCAGGACAAGACTTCGGCATAAACCTAGCGGATGCGGTGAAGATGTGGCCGACACCACAAGAGGACAACGGAAGCAACGTGAACCCCAGCGAGAAAAGGCGAATGTGCTTGGTGAAGAAAGTCAACGAAGTGGAGGAGAAGACCCCAGAAGGTGGCTCCCTGAACCCGGAGTGGGTCGAGTGGCTCATGGGATACGAAGTCGGGTACACAGACTTAAAGGACTAGGGAATGCCGTCGTGCCTCAAATCCCTGAACGTATTGGTCAGGCTATTCTGGAAGTGGAATTGACTTTTAACCATGATTAATCATATTACGCTCTTCTCACCTTTGTAAGTTTATCAGAGATCTCTTTGTCGCGCTTGCTGTCTTTCAACCACGTTGCGTACTGCTTCTTGGTAAAGTTTATATCTGTATGACCCATAATTTCAGTTACCGCTGCCTCAGAAAAGCTGTTTGAGAAAATCAAAATGCTCGCAAAAAAGTGGCGAAGATCTCTCAAAGTCACCGGCTCAACGCCAGCTTTTTTACACGCTTTTGTTATTCCTCTGTTTCTCCAATTGTCACCATCGGCGAGATTGCCTTCGGCATTTGGAAAGATCAAGTTTTTCAGCGACGCGGCTTGTGCAACCTTCCACTGCCTAAGAGTGTGAACAAGATCATCGTCGAGGGGAATGACCCGCGAGCCAGCCGCTGTTTTTGGCAACCCAATTTCACCGCACTTTTTTACACTGCGATTAATAGTAAGTGTGCTGCATTCATTCTCATTGCCAAAATCAATTTGATCCCAAGTAGCTGCGCGCAGCTCTGCCACGCGTACACCTGTGTACGCGATTGTCTCTATTATCTCGCGATAACCTGGTTCGGCTGCCGCAATAATCTTATCAATATTTTCCCGAGAAATACGCTCGCTAAGTTTAGTCTCTCCATTTAAAGCCGCACCAATTTGCTCAACGTCAAACTGACCAACCTTTCGCGGTAAAGCTAGTTCCTTTGCAGGGTCATAACCTATGTGACCGGCTGTTACCGCAAACTTAAAAATACTTTTTAAATGTAAGAGTATTTTCCTGGCGGTTGCCGGTGCTCTCAACTCGCCGTCCGCGTTAAATCGGATCTGTTTTAAAACAGTTAGTTCTAAAACATTTGATTTAAGGTCAGCGATTTTGTGATCGCCAATTGATTTGCCGGCAAGTTCAGTGGCTAATATATGCCGCGAGTTGCAACGTTGGTTGGTAAACTCGCCTCGCCCTATGTCTTTAAGCGCAACTCTATCTTCGTTGTGATCGAGCCACTGGCTAACAACCCTGTCAAAAGTAATTGAGTTTGTTGCATTAACAAACTTGCCGTCAACCTCGTCGTGGGTAGCGCGCTTCAACGCCTCTTTAGCCGCAGCCAATGTCTTAAACTTTTTCTGACCGCCGCCGATGTCACGCGCATCTAAAATGTAGCATGAGCCAACGCCCTTTTTTGGTATAATGTGTGTCATTTTTTCTCTCCCGCTTGTGTGGTTATGAAACAAACGTAAGTTTTTCTTACATCAAACGCAAGCAAAAAGATGACCTTCAGGTTTGGTGTGGCAAAAACTGATTTCTATTTGTGGCTGATTTGTGGCGATAGAAGTTTTTCGCCGAAGGCAGGAAGGCCGTTTTTGGCTTCCAGCTTTGGTTGCGGGGGTAGGATTTGAACCTACGACCTTCAGGTTATGAGCCTGATTATGTAAGAAACACTTACTTTTCATATCAAAGGCTTAACGCTGACAAGCGCGGAAATCAAGGGTATTTATTTAATGTAAGAAAGACTTACTTTAAATTTCAATGCTCTAGTAAAATTCTATTTGTGGCGATTCTGTGGCTAACTCAAAAAGTAACCTGACGGTCAGGGGGTTAAAAACAGTTTTCTCTCGCTCTCGCGGCGCCGTACAAGACCAGCTAAGATGCGGCCATTAGCCCGTCGATATTGCCAAAGGTTGTTCGCGCAGCCGGCGTAATCTTTTCTGTTGAGCCGCATCCTAAACGTGCTTTTTTGAAAGTTGCCCGAGCCGATATTTTGGCAAATAGAAACCAACGCTGAGAACTGATTTTCAGTTACTGGAACTTGTACTAGGCGAGCAACCATAGTTTCCGCATGTAGCAAATCGCGGCGAAGTAAATGCTGACCCTCGTCTTTAGAGATACTGCCTTCGTTGCCTGTCAGAAGGCGGTTATCAAAAAATCGGGTGCTGCCATATCCAATTGTTTTAACGTTAGCAGGGCAACGATAAACATCGGCAGAGAATGACTCAAAAGTTTTAATTAAATCGATGCCAGCGGCGTTGGTTGCTATTTCCATTTTTGGACTAAGCGGTTACCAAAATAAAACG